>JAABUS010000037.1_pt1 | contig 284357 bp, 242 predicted proteins | sample 5560161 | NCBI WGS metagenome assembly JAABUS01 (sample SAMN10711885, study PRJNA513376) | rock metagenome | isolation source: Antarctica rocks | place: Antarctica: Victoria Land, Trio Nunatak nord | collected 2016-01-04
GGTGATCATCGAGCACAAGGTCACAACCTCGTCCCGTCGGAAGCCTGTACTGTGATACATGCGGCGGTCCGTTTCTCGACTATTGAGTGTGGTAACCCAATCGTCTCGAGAAGCGGGCCGTCAGCTCCCCGCGACACGCCCAAGGCACGGCTCATCTCAACGGCCCTCCGCTCCAGTTCTGAATAAGCCTCAATTTCTATCGTTGAGGCGGCCGATACACCGAAGGCGGCGGGGGCCACTCGCCTCTCGGACACCAATCCATTCATCGCCGGCGACCGCGTTAACAACCGGAACAATGGGCTAGTCTGTACCCTTGGTTTTACGGCGCGCCGTCCGGACGCAGTTGTGATCTTGACGGCCGGCCACTGCGGTGTGCGGAACGACGTTATCAGGACCACGAGTGAAAACGTCGGCCATGTCGCCATCCGTGAACTCAGCGCAAACGGCTGGGATGGAACGCTCTTGGTTGACAAACCATACGCCGCGCGAATGTGGGTCGGGCCAATCAACTCCAGTACCTTCGAATTCGTCGTCGGTACAGCGACCCTACCGTCAGGATCATCAGTTTGTGCCAACGGTTCGGTCTCTGGAACACGGTCCGACGGGCACGTTTCCTCCATGAACGGTTGCTACAACATAGACTACACGAACGAAGGGTACGGCGTAATTCGGATCTGCCACCTCGACATAACGACAGGAAGCTCGTCGAACCAGTGCCAAGGAGGTGACAGTGGTGGTCCGCTCTTCTTGCCGGGCAGCGGCACCGAGGACTTTGCAGTCGGAATAATCATTGCAGCCGGTGGCCAATCATGTTTTTACCATGAAATCAGTCCACTGCTGAGCCACTTCGGAGCTTCGCTGAGTACCTCATGACCGTGACTTTGTTGCTTGTTAGGAACCCGCGATCTGTTGATAATACGGCGACGACTTCGTACCGCCCCGGCGGCAGTGGTCTACGGGTGGTCTCAGGACTCTCGGCCTTATCGTTGGTGGGGCACCCCTTAATCGCCATGCGATACGACTGATCTTGGGGCTTTCCGGGAATGATTCGACGGACGCGCGCGGTAGCAGCTTTAATCACACCCGATCTCCCGATCAATGTTCCGTCGTCGCGAACGATATACACGTCCGGGGATCCCGAAGTCAGATCGACCGGCTTTTTGCTGAGATCATTCATTCGGACTCGCAAGATTGCGTTGGTAGCAGTAACACTAACCACCTTCAGCTGTAACCGGATCGGGTAGTCGCTGCTTGGGGTGGGGAGTTTGCCGCAGGTGAGCAGAGCTGAAGAGGGCGAAACGCTGCGACCCGGACCACTGGCAGGTCCACCGCACGCGCCTGCGAGGAGCAGACAGACCGCCGCTAGACAGGTGGCCAGCGTGTTTTGCACTTGTGAGAGGCAGGTACGCGTCCGAGTCATACCTGGTAGGACGCCGCGATGGACCATCCGGTTCCGAGGGGGACCAGGAGGTGGCCGAAGGCGTGACTGACTGCGAATCTAAGTAGAGGGCCGTTGCAACAACCGGCTCAGCTCACCGGCCGCGGCTGCGGCCGCGGCCGATATCGAGATCGGGTACCTGGTAGGGGCGACGCGCGTTGGCGGGCCGTCGTCGCTTTCGTGGTCGAGCCGGGACGCGGCCTCGGGTGTAGCGGCGGGTCGGGTAAGAACCTGCGCGGTGAGCCGGTCGCGGCGGCGCTGGTCGACTACTGCTGTCACCGCGGCAGGTCGACAGTGTCGCCGGGGGCAGCGGTGATCCCGGCGGTCCGGCGGGTCCGGTCACCGGAGGTCTCGGCGGGAGTGGCCGCGCCTCGGCCGGCCCACACTCGGGCCCAGCGGTGCTCGTCCGCACCGAGCTCGTCGCGAATCACGGCGGATCCGGTCGACGGCGCGTGGTCGAGCGGTACGCCGACGCCTTCGGGATCGACCGCGGCCGGTCCGGGTGTTGGCGGTACGTCTGCGACGCGATGTCGGGTGCCGGCTCAGGCCGACCGACGCGCTGCGGCGGCGGCGAGGTCCAGTGGGCCGGCTGGTTCCACGGCCGCGAGCGCAGCTGGCGCGTGTGGTCCTGCGACGGTCATCTCGACGGCGGCGAGGGCTGGGTGGAACGCCCTGGTCGACGCCACGGGGGAGCGCCACCGCTTTTGGTGGATAATCGGCATTATCCACCACGGCGCGCTGGCCCTGTCAGCGCGAGGCGGTGATCAACTGGCGTCTTCTTCGCCGGTTGTTCAGGTGTCGCCAGTGAACGGCGCCCCAGGTCGCGGAGAGCTCGCTTCCTGCTGCCACTCGACGGCGATCCGGTCGAGGGTTTCGTGGTCGAGGCTCCTGGCGCCGAAGTTGGCCAGCGTGCTCATCGGCATCGTTCCGATCACAGCGAGGAACCCTTCGTCCAGAATCGCTGTCCGCCGAGCGGTTCCGGCCTCACGTTCCACGAGCTGTCGACCGATCGGATCAGCCATCCACTCGTGCAGCGTGGAGTCTCGGCTCAGTGGCCCAGCGAGGCGCGGCGCGGCGGCGCTGATGGTCTGGGCGAGTGGGAGGTCGCGGGAGTTGGGGCCAACGCCGACGACGAAGTCGCCCGCCTCGACCACCCAGCGTCGGTGCCGGATCGACCAGAACGCGAAGGCTCGCTGGTCGAGGTCGATGCTCACCTGCTTCGACTCGCCAGCGCAGAGCTCGACCTTGGCGAAGCCTTTCAACTCACGTGTCGGACGGCTGACGGTCGACTCAATGTCTTGCACGTAGACCTGCACCACCTCGGCGCCGTCGACGGCGCCCGTGTTGGTGACGGTGACTTTAACGGTGGCGGCCAGGTTCCCGTCAGCAACTCTGCCCTGGGTCGTTATCTCCAGGTCGGACCGCGCGAAGCTGGTGTAGGACAGCCCGAAGCCGAAGGGGAACGCGACGTCCTGGAGAGCCTTGTCGTAGCCCCGGTAGCCGATGAAGAGACCTTCTCCGTAGTGCACCGTCTGAGAGTCGCCGGGGAAGTTGAGGTAGGACGAGGTGTCTTCCAGCCGGTTCGGAATCGTTTCGGCCAGCCGACCAGAGGGGTTGACCTTCCCGGTCAGCACGTCGGCGATGCCCCCACCTGCCGCCTGGCCGCCGAGCCAGGCCTCGACCAACGCCTTCGCGTGCGGGGTGACGTCGCCTAGGACCACGGTCGAACCGTTCACCAGCACCACGACGACGTTGGGGTTGACCGCTGCTACTGCCTTCAGCACAGCGATCTGGTTCGCTGGCAGGTTCATGTGGGTGCGGTCGAAACCTTCGGACTCATCGGCCCCAGGCAGGCCCAGCACCATCACCACAATGCCGACTGAGCTGGCCAGCTGCTCGGCCTCCGCCAGCAGCGCCCCGTCCTGCTCGATCTCACCGATGCTGTAGCCGGCGGCGAAGGGGACCTCGCCGTAAACGGTGCGCATCTCGTCGAGCAGCACGTCAACCCGGGTTGGGTTGACCTGCGACGACCCGGCTCCTTGAAACCGCGGTGTCCGCGCGAACTCCCCCACCACCGCGATCGACGCACCGACCGGCAACGGCAGCAGCCCGTCGTTCGTCAGCAGCACCACCGACTCAGCGGCCGCCTCCCGCGCCAACGCATGGTGGGCGTCAGTGTCGAACGACTCGTCCAGGTCGAGCAACGGCATCGCCTTCGCGACCAGCTCCAGTACGGCTCGGACCCGGGCGTCGAGCACCTCGGCCGGTAGCTCGCCGGCCTCGACTGCCGCCACGATCTGTTGGGGACTGCGCCCCAGCGCCGGGGGCATCTCCAGGTCCAACCCGGCCAGCAGCGCCGGGACGCGGTGGTAGACCGCACCCCAGTCCGACACGACCACGCCTTGGAACCCGAACTCCTCGCGCAGCACGGTGGTGAGCAGCCACGGGTTCTCCGAGGCGGACTGCCCGTTTACCTTGTTGTAGGAGCACATCACCGTCCACGGCTGCTCGGTTCGGACGACACGTTCGAAAGCGGGCAGGTAGATCTCGCGCATGGTGCGCTCGTCGACCTGGACGTCCACCCGGAGCCGGTCGGTTTCCTGGTTGTTGGCCGCGTAGTGCTTGACCGAGGTACCTACTCCGCGTGACTGGACACCGCCCACCATTCCGGCGGCCAGCTCGCCGGCCAGGAATGGGTCTTCGGAGAGGTACTCGAAGTTCCGACCGCACAGCGGTGACCGCTTCATGTTGATGCCGGGTCCGAGAATCACCGACAGATTGCACGCCCGCGCCTCCTGCGCCAACGCTTCCCCGACGCGGTGCAGCAGGCTGGGATTCCACGTCGACGCCACAGCGGAAGCAGTGGGGAAGCAGGTAGCCGGGACCGATCCGCCGAGGCCGACGTGGTCGCCCCCTTCGGGTTGGGCGCGCAGGCCGTGCGGCCCGTCGGAGACCATGATCTTCGGGATGCCCAGCCGGTCCACCGGTGCCGTGTACCAGAAAGAGGAGCCACTGGTCAGCGACGCCTTCTCCTCCAGCGTCAGCTCAGCCAGCAGCCGATCGATGTCGAGCACCAGGGTCACCACACCTTCCACGGTTGGCCGGTTGTTCGTCCAGTATCGAGCGCTGCGCCGGTGGCATTGGGTGGTTTGAGCGGTCTGGCGTTCCTAGGAACGACATCCCCCGCCATGCCGCTCTGGACCCCGTGGCGCCGGTTGACTGGACCTCGAGCTTGCCCGGCGGCCCCGCGCCGAGCGCGCCCGATCCTCCGGGGCCGAACTGTACTGGTCCACCACACGTTGAGCGGTCCCCTGCTGTGAAGGTGTCGCGCGACGGGAGCCATCGGGCGAAGATCAAGCTTTATCGCTGCCGTTCTATAGGTCGAAGAGCACCCGCTGATCAGTGAGGCCAGTAACGTCGTCCATGAAGGTGGGCCCTTCCGGTACTGCACCGAGCCGCTGGTAGAACTGGACGGCCGTGAGGCGCACATCGGCCCACACGTAGCGGTGCGGGGACTGCTCGAAGTCGGCAGAGAAGGCGTCCATTGCGGACTCGCGCAGGGTCCGCCGGCGCTCCTGCGACCCGTACCAGTCCCGCAACGAACCGGTGGTCGTTGCTGTCGATCAGCGCGTCGCCACCGGCGCGCGCCTGCGCCGCCTGCTCGAGCAGCGCGGGAAGGTCCGCATAGGCGGGGTCGAGCGCGGTCATCATTCCGCCGCGGGCGCGACCTCAGCCGCGAGCCCCCAAAGCACCGGCGCGGCAGTCGCGTATCCGGCCGTCCAGTGCTTGATCGTCCAAACCGAAGAACGCGATGTATGAGTTGAGCAGTCCTTGTCCGCGCGCGGCCGGCTTCCTGGTGGTCTTCAGCCAGCTCGGTGGGTGCTGATGTAGTCGGTGAGGGCGTCGCGCATCACGTCGCTGACGCGGCGGTTCTGCGCCCGTGCCAGCGCGTCGAGCCCGGCGCCGACGTCGGCCGGAACGCGGACCTGGCGTACCCGAGAACGGTGCCCTGGACCGGCTGCCGGGTCGAGAGCGGGACGGCCACCGGTCGCCCGTTCCAGCAGACCGCGGCCGAGGTCAGCCGCGGCCGTGCCACGCAGCGCTGTCGTCGAACCTGGCGCGAGGGTCATGTCCTTCTCGGCCCACTCCGGCGCAGCGTCGTAGTCCCGCTCAGTGCTCATCGGTGCCGTCCCCTCGGTTCATCCGTCGCAGGTGCTTGGCGCGAGCCACCATCGGACCGTCCGGTCGACGGGCGGTCCGATGAACAGGGTCGCGCAGGCGTCCGGGTATCCGTGGCTCGTCGAACTCCGAGTTGGCGTAGACGGCGGGGGCGACCGCGTGCAGGGCGTCCTCACGGGCGATCCCGTGCTTGCCTGCGCTGGCCGTCCACCGCAGACCCACCCAGGTAGTGCACGACACAACCCCGGACGGCGGGGTCGGCGGGTGTTGCTAGCGCAAGCCTCTCCCCCACCGCCGCAACAACTTCACGCAACGGCAAGGCTTTCCCTTCGGGGGACGGGTGGTGCCGACGGGCTGCCACGTCACGCGACGAAGATGCAGAACGGGTGCCCGGACGGGTCTGCGAAGACGTACAACGGTTCGTCGGGATCTTCGGTCCGGTCCAGGAGAAGTTCTGCACCCAGGTCCTCGGCCCGTTGGCGCTGGCGCTGCAACTCGGCCGGGTTCGTGACGGTGAAGTCGACGTGCAGCTGCATGGGAACGTCGTGTTGGGGCCACGTTGTCCGGGCGAGCTCGTCGACCTGCTGAAAGGCGAGCTGGCGGGCTCCGGTCGCGTTCACCAAGACGAGCCAGCCCTCGTCGTCAGGTGATCCGTCAGCGGGCGGTTCATCGCCGGGCCGGTACTGCAGCCCGAGCAGCTCCCGGTAGAACTCGGCGAGCGCACGCGCGTCGGTCGTGTCAAGGACGGTGTGAAGCAGCCGTGGGTACTCGGTCATGGCCCTCCTTCATCGGGTGTTCGGAGCGCCACCGGAGCCCCACCTGAGGAGTAGCAGCCGACTCCGACATTCGAACCCGACAGGGCAGGCGAACCACTCTCCCCGGGAGATCGCCGAACCGGCGCCAAGCGTGCCCGCGACCCTTCCCGCGGCCGCGGCGCGACTCGCACCACGCAGCCGACCGTGATACCCACCGTCGTACAGGCCCCCCTGGCCAGCGGCCAGCTTGGCACCCCCGCCAGGGGACTGCCCGAACTCCGGACCTGACCAGTCGGGACCCCGACGTCGGCGCGGTAGCAGAGCTGACCGCCTACTACAGCGCCGACACGTCCTAGACCGCAGGACCGCTGACACCCGCGCCTACCGGTGGGCCGGTGCAGCGGTCGCGTCCGCGCGGGGTGCGCTCAGGTCCACGGGTCGGCACCGATGAGTTACGTCGGCGCGCCCGGTCTGCCCCCGGCCACTCGCGACGGCACGTCCGAAGGGGCACGCACGCCCAGGAAGCGGCTGGACAACGACAGGAACTTGTCGGTGGTGGTCGGCACAATCAGCGGAACCATCGAACGCCCGCGTCGCCCGGACCCGTGAGCCCACGAAAGGACAGCCTGTGACCGCACCAGCGGCCGTCGCCGAGGACCTGGTCAAGGTCTTCGGCCGGGAGAAGAAGGAGGTCCGTGCCCTGGACGGTGTCTCGCTGCGCCTGGAGCCGGGCACCGTCCTCGGACTGCTCGGCCCGAACGGTGCCGGTAAGACCACCGCCGTGAACATCCTCACCACCCTGACCCGGCCCGACAGCGGCCGCGCCGAAGTCGCGGGGATCGATGTCGTCCGCGATCCGGACGCTGTCCGGCGCAGCATCGGACTGGCCGGCCAGTACGCCGCGGTGGACCCGAATCTCACCGGCCGGGAGAATCTTGCCCTGGTCGGGCAGCTCAACCACCTCGGGCGGTCACGGGCAGCGGAGCGGGCCGAGGTGCTGCTCGGCCGGTTCGGCCTGTCCGACGCTGCCGATCGGCGGGCGAAGACCTATTCCGGCGGCATGCGGCGGCGCCTGGACCTGGCGGCGGCTCTCGTCGCCGAACCGCGCGTGCTGTTCCTCGACGAGCCGACGACGGGACTGGATCCCCGGTCCCGCATCGACCTGTGGCTGATCATCGAGGAGCTCGTCGCCGACGGGACCTCGCTGTTGCTCACCTCGCAGTACCTGGAGGAGGTCGACCGGTTGGCGAACGCGATCAGCGTGGTCGACCACGGCCGGGTCATCGCCGAGGGCACCGCCGCCGAACTCAAGGGCAGGCTGGGTGCGACGGTCGTCGAGCTCGGCGTGGCCGACGAGGCGTCGGCGGCGCGGACAGTCGAGATCGCCGAGGCCGAGATGCGCGCCGACGGTCGCGTCGGCGGAGTGCCCAGCCGCGATGGCACGACCGTGCGCATCCCGACGGTCAGCGGGCCGGCCACGATCGCCCGACTGATCCGCGGAATGGACGATGCGGGCGTGACCGCGACGAGCATCGCGGTTCGCGAACCGAGTCTGGATGACGTCTTCCTTGCTCTCACCGGGCGGGTCACGGGTCCGGACACCGACGAAGACCCCGAGACCGGAACCGCCGACGGGCACCATGGTCGGCGCCGCGGAAAGGAGCACTCGTGACCGCCGTCAGCATCGCGCCGACCGGAGCGCACCCCGGCCTGGGCGCCAAGGCCGGCTACGCCGTCTCGGATGGCTTCGCGATGGCCAGGCGCAATATCCTGCGCATCGCCCGCGCCCCGGACCAGCTCGTCTTCACCCTGATCTCACCGATCATGTTCACCCTGCTGTTCCGCTACGTCTTCGGCGGTGCCGTGGGCGGCCTGGGCAGCGCGACCGACTACGCGACCTATCTCATCCCGGGCATCGCCGTGCAGACGGCCCTGTTCAGCGCGGGAACCACCGGGTTCGCGTTGTGCGACGACCTGCAGAAGGGTTTCATCGACCGGCTCCGGAGCCTGCCGATGGCGCGCAGTGCCGTCCTGACCGGCCGGCTGCTCTCGGACAGCCTGAACAACACCGTGCAGGTGCTGATCCTTGTCGGTGTCGGGTTCGCCGTGGGGTTCCGGCCCGACTCGGCGTGGGGACTCCTGGTTGGCCTGGTGCTCATCCTGGCGTTCGCGACGGCCATTTCGATGATCTACGCCCTGATCGGAATGAGCGTGTCGACGGTCGAGGCGGTGAACGCCGCGACATTCCCGATCGTCTTCCCCCTGACGTTCGCCAGCTCGGCCTTCGTCCCGGTCAGCACCATGCCGAGCTGGCTGCAGAGTTTCGCCTACCACCAGCCGGTGTCGATCGTCATCAACGCGACCAGGTCGTTGACCCTCGGCGACCTCCCACCCGAGGCGCGCCAGGCCCTTTTCGACGGTGCGACCACCGCATCACTGGTCTGGCAATCGATCGCGTGGACCGTGGGGCTCGGCGCGCTGTTCGGGTGGCTCGCGGTGCGCAGGTACAAGAGCCTCAGCCACTGACCCGGCGGAGCGAACGCGCCGACGAGGCACCGTCGCTGGCGCCGGTGCCGACGAGGCACCGTCGCCGGCGCGGGTCAACCGGTCAGCTGCGTCGGTCCGGATCGGACCAGGTGACGTCCTCCCTCGACGGCGGGCCCAGCGCCGAGCTGCCATGCGACCGCGGGTCGGCGGTCTCCAGCCCGTCGGGCGCGAAGCCACCCTGCCGCGGGGCGTCGTCCTGCGGCGAACCGTGCTGCTGGGGGTCGTGCGGCCGGGCCACGGGGGAAGGGGTCGAGGAGTCGGCCTCGGGCAGCGGCGGGTTGTCGGACAGCCGCTGCAGCAGCCAGTACGCGCGGCCGCTGTCCCCGCCACGGCAGAGCACGACGTAGCGACGCGCGACCATCTGGCTGAACGAGGTGAAGTCGCGCCGGCCCCCGGTCAGGGCGTAGGAGATCACGCCGAACAGGACGCCGAACGCAATGCCGAGGATCACAGCGGCGATGACGAACCCGAAACCGGTGCCGCCGCCACCGAAGATCGACAGCAGCAACCCGATGAACAGCCCGAACCAGGCGCCCGACAAGGCACCGGCGCCGGCGGCCCGCGGATAGGTCAAACGGCCGGTCACCCTCTCGACCAGCTGCAGGCCCTCCCCCACGACCGTGATGTTCTCCACCGGGAAGTGCTCGTCGGACAGGTGGTCCACGGCGCGCTGGGCTTGCGCGTAGGTCGCGTAGGCGGCAATCGGTTCGCCCTGGGGCGGTGTCGGCAGTCCGGCGCGGTTACGACCGCCGGCCATCGGAGAGAGACCACTCATGCCGCAAGTCTCCTGCAGACCCGGCGTGCTGTCACCGAGGCCGCGCGGGCGCGCTGGCTCGGTTCATTCCTCGACGCCGGGTCCGGTCCGGCTGCCGCTCGTTCTCGGCCACAGATAGGGCTTCAGCGGCCGGACCCGACCGTCGGTGACCGGAATCCCCTCGGCCAGCAGGGCCGCGCGGGCGGTAGCCGGGTCCGGCGGGAGCCGCCCGTCGGCACGTACCACCCGGAACCAGTCGCAGCCGGCTCCATACCTGGCCAGCACCTGCCCGACGGTCCGCGGGCCGCCCCACCCGGTCCGGGACCGGACGACCTCGGCGATCCGTCCGTAGGTCGTCACGCGCCCTGTCGGAATGTCATCGACCGCGTCCAGAACCGCCTGGACGTACCGACACCGACGGTTCCCCGACTCCACCATCACCGGGCCAGCCTCCGTCCGGCTGAACGGTCCACTGACCAGGCCGCCGCCCGGAAAGGTAAGTGTCGCAGCGCCATCGACGGGTCCGAAGGCGCTGGCCGGTCCTTCGCGGTGCAGACTCGTCGCGTGAGCGGAGCTGAGCAGGCCACCGGGCGTGTCGCCCGCGCAGGCACCGCACGCCGAACCAGGCCCGCCGGCGCCGCCGGACCGACGTCGGCCGAGCAGCTGATGGCGATGGTCGCCGCGGGCGACGACGCGGCGTTCGCGCAGCTCTACGACCTGCTCGTCCCCCGGGTCTTCGGCCTCGTCCGCCGGGTCCTGCGGGACCACGCCCAGTCGGAGGAGGTCACCCAGGAGGTGCTGCTGGAGCTGTGGCGGACTGCCACCCGGTTCGATCCGTCCCGGGCGAGCGTCACCACGTGGGCCATGACGCTGGCGCACCGCCGCGCGGTTGACCGGGTGCGCTCGGAGCAGGCGTCGACCAATCGGGACGCGAAGATCGGCCAGCGCGACATTCCGGTCCACTACGACGAGGTCGTGGAGGAGGTCACCGCTCGCCTGGACCGGGAACGGGTTCGGCGGTGTCTGGAGACGCTGACCAACCTCCAACGACAGTCGGTCGATCTCGCCTACTACGGCGGCTACACCTACCGCGAGGTCGCCGAGGTGCTCGGTGTCCCGCTGCCGACCGTCAAGACCCGGATGCGTGACGGGCTCATCCGCCTGCGCGACTGCCTTGCGGTGGACGACTGATGCGCACGGGCAGCGATTGGTTCCGCGCGCGAGCCACCTTCTGGTGTCGCCGCTGCGAAGACCCAGCAGGGCAGTGTCGCCCATGACAGACGGGGAGGTGGAGGACAGCATGCAGCGAGAAATGAACAGCCTGGTGGCGGCGTACGTGCTGGACGCCCTCCCGCCCGACGAGCGGGAGGTGTTCGAGGCGTTCCTGGACGGCTCGCCGACCGCGGCGCAGGAGGTCGCCGAGCTGCTCTCGGTCTCGGCCGTCCTGGGTGCGGTGGACGCGGCTGCCCCGGCGCCCGGATTGCGGGAAAGCGTGCTGTCCGCGGTCGGCCGCACGCGCCAGCTGCCCCCGATCACCCGGCGGTCCGACGCCGAGCGGACGCCCGGCCAGCCCGTGCCTGCCCAGCCCGTGCCCGCCCAGCCCGTGCCCGCCCAGCCCGTAGCCGCCCAGCCCGTGCCCGTGACCCGGCGCCGCAAAGCCGCCGTACGGGTTGCGGCGGCATTCGCCCTCGCTGCGGTGCTGGTGCTCGGGGTGGTCGTCGGCATCCAGGCCGACCGGCTCGCCGAGGCCCGGCGGGAGACCCAGGCCGCGCAGGGTGCGCTGGCCCTGTCCTCCATCACCGGCCAGGCGGACCTGCAGACGCGGACCAGTGCGGTCGCCAGCGGCGGCACTGCGACAGTGCTGAGTTCGGCGCGGGCGGGCCGGGGTGTGGTGTTGCTCGCCGGGGTCACGACATTGGCGACGGACAAGACCTACGAGCTGTGGTTGATCGACGCGGCCGGAAAGCCCCGTCCGGTCACCACGTTCGCGACCGACAACACGACGGCGACGGTCGACTTCGCCGGTTTCCGGACCGGGGACTCGGTCGGCCTCAGCGTCGAACCGGCGGGCGGTTCGCCGACGGGCGCACCGACGACCACCCCGGTGCTCGCCGTCAAGGTCGCCTGACCGGAGACGGTCAGCCGACCGGGTCGGCCAGCTCACTGACCGGTGGACAGGAGCACACCAGGTTCCGGTCGCCGTAGGCGCCGTCCACCCGTCGGACCGGCGGCCAGTACTTGTCCACTCCGGTTTCCGGGCCGGCCGGGTGAGCGGCGAGCTCGCGCGGGTACGGGTGCGACCAGGTGTCCGAGGTCACCATGGCCGCGGTGTGCGGGGCGTTGACGAGCGGGTTGTCATCGTTCGGCCACTCCCCCGACCCGACCCGGTCCGCCTCGACCCGGATCGCGACCATCGCGTCCACGAACCGGTCGAGTTCCGCGAGATCCTCGCTCTCGGTCGGCTCCACCATCAGGGTCCCGGCGACGGGGAAGCTCATCGTCGGCGCGTGGAACCCGTAGTCGACCAGCCGCTTGGCGACGTCGTCGACCGTCACCCCGGTCGCCTGGGTCAACGGCCGGATGTCGAGGATGCACTCGTGGGCGACGTGGCCGTCCGCCCCGGCGTAGAGCACGGGGTAGTGCTGGCGCAACCGCTCGGCGACGTAGTTCGCCGAGAGCAGCGCATTCCCGGTCGCCGACCGTAGACCCGCCCCGCCCATCATCCGGACGTAGGCCCACGAGATCGGCAGGATCGACGCGCTGCCGAACGGAGCACCGCTCACCGGTCCGACCGCGCCGGCGCGCAGATCGGCGTCAGGGTGCATCGGGTGGCTGGGCAGGAAGGGGATCAGGTGCTCGGCCACCGCGACGGGACCTACGCCCGGTCCGCCGCCGCCGTGCGGGATGCAGAACGTCTTGTGCAGGTTGAGGTGTGACACGTCACCGCCGAAGTGGCCCGGGCCGGCCACCCCGCACAGTGCGTTGAGGTTCGCCCCGTCGATGTAGACCTGTCCGCCGGCGTCGTGCACGATCCCGGCGAGCTCGGCGATGCCCGCCTCGTACACACCGTGCGTCGACGGGTAGGTCACCATGATCGCTGCCAGGCCGTCCCGGTGCTTGTCCACCAGCACCCGCAGCGCGACCAGGTCGACATCGCCGTTGTCCGCGCACGGGACGACCACGACCCGCAGCCCGGCCATCACCGCCGACGCCGCATTCGTCCCGTGTGCGCTGGCCGGCACCAAGCACACGTTGCGCTGGTCGTCACCGCGCGACCGGTGGTACGCCCGGATCGCCAGCAGCCCCGCGTACTCGCCCTGTGAGCCGGCGTTGGGCTGCAGGCTGACCGCTGCGTACCCGGTGATCCTCGCCAGCCAACCGGACAGGTCGGCCACCACCCGCGAGTAGCCGGCCATGTCCTGCGCGGGCGCGAACGGGTGGATACCGGCAAAGCCCGGCCAGGTCACGGGCTCCATCTCCGCGGTGCCGTTGAGCTTCATGGTGCACGAGCCGAGCGGGATCATCCCGCGGTCCAGGGCGTAGTCGCGGTCGGCGAGGCGGCGCAGGTACCGCAGCATCGAGGTCTCGCTGCGGTAGCGGGCGAACCGCGGGTGCGTCAGGTACGCCGTGGTGCGCCGCAGCGACGCGGGCAGCGCCGCCGAGGTGCGCGCATCCACCTCCGCGAGCTCGAACACCGACGAACCGGCCGGCCCCCCGATCGCACCCCCGACGGCAACGGCGACCGCGGACCAGATCCGACGGACCGCGTCGACCGGCGTCCGCTCATCGACGGCGAAGCCCAGCCGGTCGTCATCGACCAGCCGCGCGGTGATGCCGTCGGCCCGCAGCGCATCCCACACCGCCCGTGCCCGTCCCGGGACGCGCACGGCGACGGTGTCGAAGAACTCCGCGTGCTCGACACGGACACCCGCCGCGGCGAACCCGGGCTCGCGCAGCCCGGCGGCCAGGACTGCGGCGGTCCGGTGGACGCGGGCGGCGATCCGTCGCAGCCCGTCCGGGCCGTGCCACACCGCGTACATCGCGGCCATCACGGCCAGCAGCACCTGTGCGGTGCAGATGTTCGACGTGGCCCGGTCCCGGCGGATGTGTTGTTCCCGGGTCTGCAGGGCCAGCCGGTGTGCGGGATTGCCGTCGGCGTCGACGCTGGTCCCGACGAGCCGACCCGGCAGCATCCGCTCCAGTCCGGTCCGGACCGCGATGTACCCGGCGTGCGGACCGCCACAGCCCAGCGGGACCCCGAAGCGCTGGCTGGTACCGACGACCACGTCGGCGCCCCACTCCCCCGGCGGGGTCAGCAGGGTCAGGCCGAGCAGATCCGCGGCGACCGCCACCCCCGCCCCCGCGTCCGCGGCCGCACGGGCGAACGGGCCGAGCTCGCGGACCCGGCCCGACGCGCCTGGGTACTGGAACAGCACCCCGAACGTGCCGCCGTCGGCGGCGAGCAGCCGGGCCAGACCGGCCGGGTCGGTGGCGTCCAGGTCCACGTCCACCAGCTCGATGCCGAGCGGCTCGGCGCGGGTTGCGAGCACCGCTCGCGTCTGAGGCAGGACGTCCGCGTCGACGGCGAACCGGGAGGCGGCCTGCCGGGAGCGGGTGCTGCGGCGCAGCAGGGTCATCGCCTCCGCGGCTGCGGTCGACTCGTCGAGCAGGCTGGCGTTTGCGATAGGCAGCCCGGTCAGGTCGGTCACCACCGTCTGGAAGGTGAGCAGTGCTTCCAGCCGGCCCTGCGCGATCTCCGGCTGGTACGGGGTGTAGGCGGTGTACCAGGCCGGGTTCTCCAGCACGTTGCGCAGAATGACCGGCGGCGTCACGGTGTCGGAGTAGCCGAGCCCGATCATCGACGTCGTGACCCGGTTCGCGGCCGCCAGCTCCGCAAGCTCGGCCAGCGCCTGCTGTTCACCGGCGGGCTCGGGCAGCGCCGGGAGCACCTCGTCCCGGATCCCGGCCGGAACGGTTGCGTCGAGCAGGGCGTCGACCGATCCGAGCCCGAGCACGCTCAGCATCCGGACGCGCTGGGCATCGTCCGGGCCGATGTGCCGGCGGGCGAAGTCGGTCTGGACGGTCGGAGCGTCGAGGCGTCGGTCCAGCGCGTCGTCGACCGCGGTCGCCGCGGGTGCCCGCTCCCCGTCGGGTGCCGGTCCACGGCCAGAGGTCGGCCGCTCCGGCGCCGCGTCGAGCTCCGCCCCGTCGGCGACACCGGCCGCCGCTCCGTCCGGGGCATCGTGCGCCGTGTCGGCCGCTGTGTCGGTCATCGGGGTCGAGAGCAGACCGGGCAGGGCGTCGGTGCTCACGTCGGTGTCCGTGCTCACGTCGGTGTCGGTGCTCGCGTCGGTGTCCGTGCTCATCGGGCGGCTCCTCGCGGGGGCGGACCGGCACCCCGGCGGGCACCGTGCGGTGACCGGACCGCACCTTCGCGGCCTGGCCTGCTGCCCTCCCCTGTGTCGCCGCGCCCCGCGCTGCCGGTCCTGCTGGCGTGCGCACGACACCGCTCCACAGCCGCCTGACCCGCACGGTCCGGGTGCCTGAGAGGTTCCGGGGAGGAATGCCCCTTCGGCGTCCCGCCGCTGGCCCCGGCCGGCCGTCGCGCGCGAGCGAGGGCATCCCGGGGCCCCGGCGAGATCTCTCCCACGCGGGGTCGTCAGCTGACGGACACCAGGGTAGGCGTGCCGGACCAGCGCGCGCCGTCGCGACGTCGCCGCTTCCTCACCTACGGTCTGCCGCGTGGTCGTCGTCGCGGTGCTGTCCCTCAAGGGTGGGGTCGGCAAGACGTCGACGTTGCTCGGTCTGGCCGGGGCGTCGCTGGCGCGGGGCGCGCGCACCCTCGTCGTCGACCTCGATCCGCAGGCCAATGCCACCACCGCGCTGACCGGGTCCGCGCCCGCCACCTCCGACGGGTCCGGTTCCGTCGTGCCCGGGCCCGGCTCCAGGGCGGTGCCGGACGTTGCCGCGGTGCTGGCCGACCCGTCCGCGGCCACGGTGGCGGCGACAGTGACCGCGTCGCGATGGAGCAGCGGCACGGACGGGACGCCACCGCTGTCCGGGCCGGTCGTCGACCTGCTGCCCGGCTCCGAGCGCACCGGACGCTTCGACGACCCGTCCCCGGACGCGAAGCGGCGCAACCGCCTGCGCACCGCGCTGCGGCACGCCCCGGGCTACCAGCTGGTGCTCGTCGACTGCCCGCCGAGCCTCGGTCGGCTCACCCGCAACGCCCTGGCCGCGGCCGACCGGGCGCTCGTCGTCACCGAGCCCGGACTGTTCGCGGTGCACGGCGCGGACCTGGCGGTCCGGGCCGTCCGGGACGCAGTGCCGCACAACCCGGACCTGCGGGAGGCCGGGATCGTCGTGAACCGGTACCGCGAACGCAGCCCCGAGCACCGCTTCCGCGTCGGCGAGCTGCGCTCGCTGTTCGGCGGCCGGCTGCTGGACCCGCCGGTTCCGGACCGGGCGGCCGTCGCCCGCGCACAGGAGTTCTCGGTCCCGGTCGCCGAGCTGCCCGGCGAGCAGGCCGCGGCGCTGGCCGCCCGGTACGACCTGCTGCTGACGCAGGTCCTCGCCGCGGACTGACGGGGGTGCTGCCGCTCCGTCAGCGGGGGCTGACGAGCAACGGCAGGCCGCCGCGGGGCCGGACGGTCACCCGGGGGTTCGGTAGGACCCGGTGGCCGGGGACCGGGGCCAGTCGCCAGCGCAGCGTCAGCCGAGCCAGCAGCAGCGTCGCCTCGAGGAGGGCGAAGTCGCGCCCGACGCACAGCCGCGGCCCGATGCCGAACGGCAGGTAGGCACCGGTGGGGCGGGTCGGGCGGGCATCGGTGTCCGGGTCGCGGTCGTGGTCGAGGAACCGTCCGGGGTCGAACGCCGACGGCTCGTCCCACGCCGCCGGGTCGCGGTGGCGGACCCAGGGACTGACGATGACCAGGGTCCCTGCTGGCAGCCGATGACCGGCGAGTTCGTCGTCGGCGGTGGCACGCCGCGTGACCACCCACGCGGGCGGGTAGAGCCGGAGTGTCTCGTCCAGCACCGCCCGGGCGAGCGGCAGCCGGGCCACGTCGGCGAGCGTCAGCGGCTGGTCGCGGTCGCCGAGGACCCGCGCGGCTTCCTCGGCGGTCCGGTCCTGGACCTCCGGGTGGGTGGCGAGCAGGTGCGCGGCCCATTCCATGGCGCTGGCAACCGTCTCGTGCCCAGCGACGACCAGGGTGACCGCCTCGTCGCGGATGGCCCGCGGGTCGTCGCCGAGCGTGGCGAGCAGCAGGTCCAGGACGTCTGGGTCCACCGGCGTCGGCGCCCCGGCGCGGCTGGTGACGACAGCGTCCACCGCGGCGTCGAGTGTCGCCAGGGAGCGGGTCAGCCGCCGGTTGCCCGGCGTCGGCCAGGACCGCGGCGCGTGCAGCGGTCGGGTGGCCCGCCGCATCACCTCTTCCAGCCCGTCCAGGACGGCCCCGGCGATGTCGTTCTCATCGCGCCGACCCAGGTCGGCGGTGACATCGCGCCGACCCAGGTCGGCGGTCACATCGCGCCGACCCAGGTCGGCGGAGAACAAGCCGCGGCTGACCACGTCGAGTGTGGCGCGCATCAGCGGCCCGTCGACATCGACGCGGGTGGGGGTCGCGCCCGTACCGCCCGCGCCTGGTACCCGGCTGGCGAACTCTGCGTCCAACCCGTCAGCGGCCGCACCGACGCAACCCACGAGCCGCTCCAGGGTGCGCCGGTGGAATGCCGGTCCGACCTGCCGACGCCGCGGCAGCCATTGCGGGTTGTCCGCGGTCAGCAGTCCGTTGCCGGTCAGCAGCGAGAGCGCCCCGTACTGGACGGTCTTCTTCGTGTAGTTGCCGGCATTGGTCCGCAGGACCCGGTCGACCGCGTCCGGGTCGTCGACGAACCAGGCCCGGGTGGGCTGCGTCGGGAAGGCGACGACGGGGCCGAACTCGGCTCGGACCGTGCCCAGGTAGCCCAGCGGGTCCCGGAAGATCGCCACGATGTCGCGCAGCATCCGCCGCGGCTCCGGTCCAGGTGGCGCCGCCCGGTCCGCCGGGTCCCGGCCGGGTATCGGTGCCTGTCCGTCCGGCGGGGTCGGTGCCCGGGCACCCACGAGCACCGCCACGGCCGCTGATCGTAGGCGGGGATACTCGACGTGTGACGACTTCACCCACCGCACCCGCCGGGGACGCCCCGGTCCGCCTGTCCCCCGGCGACCCGGCCCCGGACTTCGCGCTGTCCGACGACCACGGCGCCACCGTCGCGCTCACCGACCTGGCCGGCTCCCGGACCGTGCTCTATGCCTACCCGGCGGCGATGACCCCGGGCTGCACGACCCAGGCCTGCGACTTCCGGGACTCCCTGGACGCGTTGGCCGCCGCCGGGGTTCGCGTCGTGGGCCTCAGCCCGGACACGCCGGACAAGCTCGCCGAGTTCCGCGAGCGGGACGGGCTGACGTTCCCGCTGCTGTCGGACCCGGACGCGTCCGTGCTGACCGCCTACGGCGCCTACGGGGAGAAGTCGCTGTACGGGAAGACGGTCCGCGGGGTGATCCGGTCCACCTTCGTCCTCGACGCGGACAACCGGGTGCAGACGGCCCAGTACAACGTGAAGGCGACCGGGCACGTGGCAAAGCTGCGCCGCGATCTCGGGCTGTAGCCGGTGATCCCGGCCGGTCGCCGGTCGCCGGTCAGCGTCTGTGGCCGGTCACCCGGGCGCACCGGCGAGCACTGCGTCGATCTCCGGCTCGAGCATCCGGGCCAGCGCCGGATGCACCCGGAAGGTCGACGTCAGGTCGCGGTACTCCGCGACGGTCTCCACCGACGGCGGCGCGCCGGTGAGCACTGCTCGCAGTAGGGCGTTGCGGGGGGTGTGGGCGGAGTCGACGAACTCGACGACGTCGACCCGGTAGCCCAGCATCCGCAGCACCAGCGCCCGCAGCGCATCGGTGAGCACGTCGGCGAGCCGCTCACGCAGGATCCCGTGGCGGGTGAGGGCGGGGAACGGCGTGGCCGACCCGCGCAGCTGGCGTTGCACGTCCCGGTGGCAGCACGGTGCCGCCAACACCAGCGGCGACCTCCACCGGACGGCGCGCGCCAGGGCCTCGTCGGTCGCGGTGTCACACGCGTGCAGCGCCAGCACGACATCCGGGGTCTGCCCGGCCGGCAGCGGCTCGGCGGTTGCGATCGAGCCGACGGTGAAGTCGAGCCCCGGCAGCCCTGCCTCGGCGGCGAGCCGGCGGCTGCGCTCGACGAGGTCCTCGCGGAGATCGACCCCGACGGTGTGCACCGCTGCGTTCAGCTCGGCGGCCTGGCCCGTCAGCCACCGGTGGGCCGCGAAGGTGAGGTAGGCGTTCCCGCAACCGAGATCGACGACGCGCAGCTCGCGTCCGGCGGACCCCTCCAGGGCGCGTCCGGCCGCCGGCGCCAGCAGCCGGACGAAGGCGTCGACCTGCCGCCGCTTGTCGGCCCCGGCGCCGAGCGTCGAGAACAGCGGGTCGCCCGGATCGAGCAGGTGCGCCTTCACCCGGTCGTGCGACGCGGGCGCGGTACGGGACCCGCTCGCGGCTCCGACCGGGCCCACAGCCCGGTGCAGCTGGGCGTCACCCCGTTTGGTGACCCGCAGTTGCACGGTCTCGGCGGCGGTTTCCACCTGCCAGTTGGCGAACGGTTGGTCGAGCAGGCCGTCGACAGCTGCCTGCGCCACCGGCCCGCGCGCAGCGTTGTTCGTGCTGACCCGCGGGCCCGTCCGCGACAGCACCTGCAGGTGGGGGCCGGACCGGAGTGACACCGGCCTGATCTCGACCCGCTCGTCGTCGGGAGCCGGTTGGCCGCGCCGCCGTCCGGTGGCGACCGCTCGGACCAGCCCGTCGTCGAGCAGGAGCCCGCGCAGATCGGCGAGTGCGGCGGTCAACGGGCGGGGCACGTCGGCAATCCTCCCGCCGAACCACCGGACACGACTTGCCCAACTGCCGGACGCCAACCGGACGCGCCTCGTACGCTGGCCGGCGACGCCGCGGGAGTGGCGGAACTGGCAGACGCGCCGGATTTAGGTTCCGGTGTCCTAGACGTGAGGGTTCGAGTCCCTTCTCCCGCACCGGTCGGACCAGCTCAACCCAGTTCGGCAGCTGCACGCAGTTCGGCTCCCAGCCGTTAGCCGGTCGTCCACAGCCCGCTGGGACCGTCGACGCCGTCGCCCGAGCGCGTTACGGTCCGTGTCAGAGCGATTGCTCACCGAACATCATTCGACGCCTGTCGTGCCCCGAACCTGCCGACGGAGACCCGGAGAGGACACCCGTCATCGAGCAGGCGAGCGCCCCGGTGACCCGCGAGCCCGATGTGCTGATCCCGGGCGATCCCGGCGAGATGCCACCCGCGCGACCCGCAGTCCTCCTGGTGGAGGACGAACCGACGCTGCGCGGGCTGTTCACCCGCGTCCTGACCCGAGGCGGATTCGACGTCGCCGCCTTCGGCGACGGAACCGGAGCCCTCGAGTCGGTGGTGACCCGGCCCGACCTGCTGCTCACCGACATCACCGTGCCGGGTCGCACCGGCACACAGGTGGCCGACGCCGTCGTCGCCCGTTTCCCCGGGACCCCGGTCCTGTTCATGTCCGGCTACGGGCTGGCGGCAGCCACCGCGGACCAGCTGGTTCCGCTCGACGCCGACCTCATCACGAAGCCCTTCACCGGCGGCGAACTGCTCCAGCGCGTCCGCGCCGCGCTCGCCGCGGCGGGCCGGCAGCCGGTACGGCCGCCGACCCGCCGATAGGCCCCACGTTCAGGCGAGCGTGTTCAGGCGCTCCAGGTCGGCCGAGGACAGGCGCACGTCTGCGGCGCCCAGGTTGTCCTTCAGGTGTTCGATGCTCTTCGTGCCCGGGATCGGCAGCACGACCGGCGAGATCGCCAGCAGCCACGCGAGCGCGACCTGCGACGGGGTCGCATCCAGCTCCTTGGCGATGTCGGCGACCGGGCTGTCGGGCTTGGCCAGGTCACCGGTCGCGATCGGGAACCACGGGATGAAGGCGATCCCCTGCTCGGTGCAGAAGTCGAGGACGGCCTGGCTCTGCCGGTTCGTCAGGTTGTAGAGGTTCTGGACGCTCGCGATCTCGGTGACCGCCTGGGCCTTCTTGATCTCGTCCACGCTCACCTCGGAAAGGCCGATGTGGCGGACCTTGCCCTGCTCCTTGAGTTCGGCGAACGCGCCGACCTGGTCCTCCACCGGGACCTCGGGGTCGATCCGGTGCAACTGCATGAGGTCGATCCGGTCCAGCTTGAGCTTGCGCAGGCTGAGCTCGACCTGCTGCTTGAGGTAGGCGGGGCGCCCGACCGGGATCCACTCGCCGGGGCCGGTCCGGGTGTTGCCGGCCTTGGTCGCGATGACCAGGCCGGCGGGGTACGGGTGCGCCCCGTCGGCGATGATCTGCTCGCTGACGTCCGGGCCGTAGGCGTCGGCGGTGTCGATGAAGTCCACGCCGAGCTCGATCGCGGCCTTGACGACCTCCGCCGCGTTCTGGCGGTCCGCCGGCTCGCCCCACACGCCGGGGCCGGTCAGCTGCATGGCGCCGTAGCCCAGGCGGTGGACGGGTAGGTCCCCGCCGATCGAGAAGACGTCGGTGTGCGCTGTCTGTGCTGAGGTCATGGCGCTACAAGGTCCGGACAGGCTCAGGGATTCCGCCCGGTCGCGGGATGTTCGGCGATCGGGGCATCCTCACCGGCGACCAGGGCGCGCAGCGACGGCAGGGCAGCCGCCACAGCCAGGCCGCGGTGGCTGATCGCGTTCTTCAGATCGGCGCCGAGCTGGGCCGAGCTCAGGCCGCCCCCGTCGGCCGGCAGGAAGACCGGGTCGTAGCCGAAGCCGTTGCCGCCCAGCTCCTCGAACGCGATCCGACCGGGCCACACCCCCTGGGTGGTGTGCTCGCCCTCGCCGGGGACGACCAGCGCCAGGACCGCGCCGAAGTGCGCGCCACGCCGCGCTGCCGGGACCTCTCGCAGCTGGTCCAGCAGCAGCCGGCGGTTGGCTACGTCGTCGCCGTGGCCGCCGGCCCACCGGGCGGAGAAGATCCCAGGCATCCGGTTCAGGGCGTCGACGCACAGACCGCTGTCGTCGGCGAGCGTCGGCAGGCCGGAAGCGGCGGCGCCGGCCCGGGCCTTGATGAGCGCGTTCGCGGTGAAGCTGTCCCCGTCCTCGACCGGTTCGGTCCAGCCCGCCACGGTCTCGGTTCCGACCAGCGTCAGCCCGGGCACCGCGGGGACCAGCAGCGCCCGGAACTCCGCGAGCTTGCCGGGGTTGCCGGTGGCGACGAGCAGTCGCCTCACTGCTGTGCCGGGAGCTGGCCGAGCGCGGCCAGCTGCAGCCGGGTCAGCTCGGCGCAGCCGCCGGCGGCGAGTTCGAGCAGCCGGTCCAGCAGCGGCTTGTCGAACGGCTCGGCCTCGGCCGTTCCCTGGACCTCCACGAACCGGCCGTCCCCGGTCATGACCACGTTCATGTCCGTGTCGGCCACCGAGTCCTCCGCGTAGGCGAGATCCAGCCGCGGGTGACCGTCGACGATGCCGACGCTGACCGCCGCGACCGACCCCCGCAGCGGCTCACCCGGCACGACATGACGGTGCTTCAGGACGGCCACCGCATCCGAGAGCGCCACCCAGGCCCCGGTGATCGCGGCGGTCCGGGTGCCGCCGTCGGCCTGCAGCACGTCGCAGTCCAGCACGATCGTGTTCTCCCCGAGTGCGGCGTAGTCCACGCCCGCCCGCAGCGACCGGCCGACGAGCCGGCTGATCTCGTGCGTCCGGCCCCCCACCTTGCCCCGCACGGACTCCCGGTCGGTGCGGGTGTCGGTGGCCCGCGGGAGCATCGCGTACTCCGCGGTCACCCAGCCCAGGCCCGAGCCCTTGCGCCACCGCGGCACCCCGGTGGTGGCGCTGGCGGCGCACAGCACCCGGGTCCGGCCGAACTCGACCAGCACCGAGCCCTCCGCGTGGTCCAGCCAGTTGCGGGTGATGGTCACCGGGCGCAGCTCGTCGGGCGCGCGGCCGTCGGGTCGGGCGGGACCAGGGGCGGGGGTCGACATCCCGGGGACCCTATCGACGCCGGACGGGGCGGCCGTCCTGCCCGGTTGCCTCCCGGCCCTGCCAGGGCGGACCCTGACCGGATGACCAGTAGAGATGCCGCCGTCGGCCGGGCCTACGACTACGACCTGCTCGTCATCGGCTCCGGGCCCGGTGGCCAGAAGGCGGCCATCGCCGCGGCGAAGCTCGGCAAGCGGGTGGCCGTGGTCGAACGCGACGACACGGTCGGCGGGGTGTGCACCAACACCGGCACCATTCCGAGCAAGACCCTGCGTGAGGCGGTGCTGTTCCTCACCGGGATGAGCCAGCGCGACATGTACGGCGCCAGCTACAAGGTCAAGCAGGACATCACGATGGCCGACCTGCTGGTCCGGACCACGTTCGTCATCGGCCGGGAGAACGAGGTCGTGCGGGCCCAGCTGCTGCGCAACCGGGTAGAGCTGATGCGCGGGACGGCCCGGTTCGTCGACGCGCACACGATCGCGGTCGACTCCGCGCTGCACTCGGAGCGGTCGGCCGTCACCGCCGCGAACGTCGTCATCGCCACCGGCACCCGGCCCGCCCGCCCCGCGCACGTCTCGTTCGACGACCAGCGGGTGCTGGACTCCGACGGGATCCTGCACCTGGACACGATTCCGGCGACGATGGTCGTGGTCGGTGCCGGGGTCATCGGGATCGAGTACGCCTCGATGTTCGCCGCCCTCGGCACCCGGGTGACGGTGGTGGAGAAGCGCGACGCGATGCTCGAGTTCTGCGACTCCGAGGTCGTCGAGTCCCTCAAGTTCCACCTGCGCGATCTCGCCGTGACGTTCCGGTTCGGGGAGGAGGTGACGGACGTCTCGATCTCGCCCCAGGGCACGGTGACCACCCTCGCCAGCGGCAAGCGGATCCCCGCTGACACCGTCATGTACTCGGCGGGCCGGCAGGGGGTGACCGAGGAACTCGACCTGCCCGCCGCCGGCCTGGCCGCCGACGACCGGGGCCGGATCAAGGTGGGCGAGGACTTCCGGACCACCGTCGGCCACATCTTCGCGGTCGGCGACGTCATCGGGTTCCCGGCGCTGGCCTCGACCTCGATGGACCAGGGCCGGCTGGCCGCTTACCACGCCTTCGACGAGCCCACCCATCAGCTGACCGCGCTGGAACCGATCGGCATCTACACCATCCCCGAGGTGTCCTACGTCGGACGCAACGAGGTGGACCTCACCCGGTCCTCGACGCCGTACGAGGTCGGCATCGCCCGCTACCGGGAGCTCGCGCGCGGCCAGATCGCCGGGGACAGCTACGGAATGCTGAAGCTGCTGGTGTCGACCGAGGACAGGTCGCTGCTCGGCGTCCACCTGTTCGGCACCGGTGCCACGGACCTGGTGCACATCGGGCAGGCGGTGATGGGGTGCGGCGGCAACGTCGACTACCTCGTCGACACCGTCTTCAACTACCCGACGCTTTCCGAGGCGTACAAGGTCGCGGCGCTGGACGCGACGAACAAGATGCGCGCGCTGTCCCGCTTCGGACCCTCCTTCGCCGCCCCGGCGCCGACCGAGTCCGCAGCGCCGGGCGCCGACGGCGAGATGGCCGCGGACACCGCGACGGTCTGACGGAGCCGCACGCGCCGGAGCCGGTCCGGTCTCCAGGTGGGCGCTCAGCGCCTGCTGGACCAGCGCGGACAGCGAGGTGCCGTCGTCGAGCTAGTAAGCCCGGTCTAGAGCCGTGCGCGGCGGATCCGGGTCGGGCCCTTTGCGGTGCTCGGGTCGACGACGGCACCCTTCTGGGTGATCTCCACCTCGCCGGCCGCAACCAGTCGCCGGGCTGCTCGCCGGGTCGGCTCCATCAGGTCGGCCCAGTCCGAGCCGCCGACGTCGCGGGCGACCTCGCTCGGGCAGATGGTTGACGTAGCGGCCCGCTTCGCCAGCAGACCCCGGATACCGTCCTCGAGCGCCCGGTCGGTGTCCGTCAGGCCCCGACTGCGGCAGCCCTGGGAGCAGTACCGGACCTCGTCCCAGTTCCGCGCCCACTTCTTGCGCCAGGTGATCTCCCGGCCACAGACGGCGCACGCCTTCGGTTCCGGGGTCACCTCCCGATTCTCCGGCCGGCCGCTCTTCCGTGCCTGCTGTCCGGCAGCGACAGCGGACGACGACCTTCTGACCCGAAGGGCGGTGGGACGACTGTTGGCTGTCTGTGCCGGACAGGCTGGCCGGCCGCCAGCCGGAAGGCGTGCCGCCGACGCCGGGCGAGCACAGTGCGGACGGTCGTCACGACACCGCCGGGCTGCCCGAGGACGTCCTCCCAGCTGAACCGGAGGGTGACGAGGCCCAGTCGGGCCTGGGCGGCCAGGCGCCGACGGTCCAGTCGGTACTCCGCTCGACCGCTGTGATGGGCGAACCCGTCGGCCTCGATCACCAGCCAGCCGTCGACCAGCAGGTCGACCCGGCCGACGCCGGGGAGTCCGACCTGCGGCTCGATCCGGCGGACACCCGCGTCGACCAGGACGGCACGGAGCATCGACTCCAGCGGGGACTCCGCGCGGGCGTCGGCGTGCGTCAGCACCCACCGTGTCGCCGGCCCCGGCCGTGGGCCGACGGCACGGGTCAGGTCGTCCAGCTCGACGCCCGTCCGGAGGACGGCATCGACAGCGGCCAGCGCTTCGTGTCGCGCCAGGCAGCACAGGGCACGCGCCGTCGCGGACACCAGGGGCTCCACGGGTCCGGTGAACGGGGACCGGTGCGCGACGGCGTCGGTCGCCCGCCAGCTCGGCAGCAGCAGGTGGACGGTGGCGGGTCGGGTGACCAGCGGGATGCCGTGGAGGCCGAGCGCACTGACACAACCGACCGCGGCGCCCCACCGTGCGGCGGCGACGAGCTCGGCGGGTGCGCCGGCCAGCGTGTACCCGCGTGGGTGACGAACGACCCGGTTGTCGCGTACGGCCCGTTCCAGTGATCGGCGGGACACGCCGACGTCGAGCAACCGGGCGCGGGACGCCATGCCGCCGCACCGCCTGAGCGCCTCCACCGGATCCACGCCGGGAGCATCGACCGCGCGGTTGGCCGGGTGGCAGACGTTCTCTGGCCGGTGGACAGCGGCCAAGCAGACGCACGGCCGTGTATGCGGTCCGGTCGAGCTGGGTCAGCGGGCGGCGGAGCCTTCCGTGTAGTCGGTGTCGCCGCTGGCGATCCACGGCATCATCTTGCGAACGCGGGCCCCGACCTCCTCGATGGGGTGCGCCTGCTCCTTCGCCCGCAGCGCCGCGAAGTCCGGCGCGCCGGCGTCCTGGTCGGCGATGAACCGCTGGGCCCAGTCGCCGCTGCGGATCGCGCCCAGCGCCTCCTGCATCCGCGTCTTGACCGACGCGTCGATGACGAACGGCCCGGTGGTGTAGTCGCCGTACTCGGCGGTGTCCGAGATCGACCAGCGCTGCTTGGCGATTCCGCCCTCGTACATGAGGTCCACGATCAGCTTCAGCTCGTGCAGCACCTCGAAGTAGGCGATCTCCGGCTGGTAGCCGGCCTCGGTCAGCACCTCGAAGCCGGTCTGCACCAGGTGCGACATCCCGCCGCACAGCACCGCCTGCTCGCCGAACAGGTCGGTCTCGGTCTCCTCGGTGAACGTGGTCCGGATCCCGCCGGCGCGCAGGCCGCCGATACCCTTGGCCCACGCCAGCGCCAGCGGCCACGCATTCCCGGTCGCGTCCTGCTCGACCGCGACCGCGACCGGGACACCGCGGCCGGCGGAGAACTCGCGGCGCACCAGGTGGCCCGGTCCCTTCGGCGCGACCATCGCGACGTCCACGCCGCCCGGGGGCTTGATGTAGCCGTAGCGGATGTTGAAACCGTGGCTGAAGAACAGCGCGTCGCCGTCGTTCAGATTCGGCTCGATCGCCTCCGCGTACAGAGAGCGCTGCTTCGGGTCCGGGACCAGAACCCCGATGACGTCGGCCTCTTTGGCTGCCTGCTCCGGGCTGACCACGCGCAGGCCCTCATCCGTGGCCTTGGCCCGGCTCCGCGAGCCCTCGGGCAGGCCGATCCGCACGTCGACGCCGGAGTCACGCAGGGACAGCGCGTGCGCGTGACCCTGGGATCCGTAGCCGAGCACCGCGACGGTGCGCTGCTGCAGTACGGAAAGGTCGGCGTCGTCGTCGTAGTAGATGACTGCGGGCACAGCTGGTCCTCCGGTTCGCGGGGTGGACTTCACAGGACGGGAAAAGACGCGAGGTCAGGCGGAGCGGTCGAGCGAGCGCACGGGTCGGTCGGTCAGCGCCCGGGCGCCACGGGACAGCGCGATGACGCCGGACTTGACCAGCTCGCGGATCCCGAACGGCTCCAGTGCAATGAGCAGGCGGTTCAGCTCGTCCACGCTGCCGGTGGCCTCGACGGTCACCGCGTCGGGCGCGACGTCGACGACCCGGGCCCGGAACATGGAAAGGGTGTCCAGCACCTGACCGCGGGTGGAGGGGTCGGCGCGGACCTTCACCATCAGCATGCCGTGCTCGACGGAATCGGCCGGGTCCAGCTCGACGATCTTGAGCACGTTGATGAGCTTGTGCAGCTGCTTGGTCACCTGCTCCAGCGGCGCGTCGTCCACGGACACCACGATCGTCATCCGGGAGACCCGCGGGTCCTCGGTCTCGCCGACCGCGAGGGACTCGATGTTGAAGCTGCGCCGGCTGAACAGCCCGGACACCCGCGCGAGCACCCCGGACGTGTTCTCCACCAGCACCGACAGGGTGTGCCGGGTCGGGGCGGCCATCGCGCCCGGCCCGGCGGAGACGGTCTCGTCCGGGCGGCTCACAGGTTGTCCTCGCCGTCGTCCCACTCCGGCCGGACGTTGCGCGCCGACTGGATCTCGCTGTTGCCGGTACCGGCGGACACCATCGGCCAGACCATCGCGTCCTGGTGCACACCGAAGTCGATGACGACGGGGACGTCGGTGATCGCCATCGCTTTGGCAATCGTGGCGTCGACGTCGGCGGCGGAGTCACACCGCAGCCCGACACAGCCGTAGGCCTCAGCCAGGGCCGCGAAGTCGGGAATCCGCCGTGAGGTCGCGTGGGTCTGCAGGTCGGTGTTGGAGTAACGGCCGTCGTAGAACAAGGTCTGCCACTGCCGGACCATGCCCAGGCTGCCGTTGTTGATGACGGCGACCTTGATGGGGATGCCCTCCAGGGCGCAGGTGGCCAGCTCCTGATTCGTCATCTGGAAGCACCCGTCACCGTCGATCGCCCACACGGCGCGGTCGGGCCGGCCGACCTTCGCCCCCATGGCGGCGGGCACCGCGTAGCCCATGGTGCCCAGGCCGCCGGAGTTCAGCCAGGTCCGCGGCTTCTCGTAGGAGATGAACTGTGCGGACCACATCTGGTGCTGGCCGACCCCGGAGACGTAGATCGCGTCCGGCCCGGCGAGAGCACCGATCCGCTCGATGACGTACTGCGGGGCAAGCTCGCCGTTCTCCGGGGTGTCGTAGCCGAGCGGGTAGCGCGTCAGCCAGCTGTCCAGCTGGGTCCACCACGCGGCGTAGTCCAGCGCCCGGCCGCCGGACAGCTCGTCCCGCACGGCGTCGAGCAGGCCGGCGATCACCAGCTTGGCGTCGCCGACGATCGGCACGTCAGCCCGCCGGTTCTTGCCGATCTCGGCGGGGTCGATGTCGGCGTGGATCACCGCGGCGTCCGGGGCGAACGAGGACAACTTGCCGGTGACCCGGTCGTCGAACCGTGCGCCCAGGGTGATCAGCAGGTCCGAGCGCTGCAGCGCGCCGACCGCGGCCACGGTGCCGTGCATCCCCGGCATGCCGAGGTGCTGGCGGTGGCTGTCCGGAAACGCGCCGCGGGCCATCAGCGTGGTGACGACCGGGATCCCGGTCAGCTCGGCCAGCTCCAGCAGCTCGGGTGCGGCGTCGGCCTTGATGACGCCGCCCCCGACGTAGAGCACCGGCCGGCGTGACCCGACGATGCGGCGGGCGGCCTCCCGGACCTGGCGGGCGTGCGGCTTGGCGGTCGGCCGGTAGCCGGGCAGATCGAGCTCGACAGGCCAGCTGAACGTGGTCCGGGCCTGCATCGCGTCCTTGGCGATGTCGACCAACACCGGGCCGGGCCGCCCGGTCGCCGCGATGTGGAACGCCTCGGCCAGCACCCGCGGGATGTCGTCGGGGTCGGTGACGAGGAAGTTGTGCTTGGTGATCGGCATGGTGATCCCGCGGATGTCCGCCTCCTGGAAGGCGTCGGTGCCGATCGAGGAGCTCGCAACCTGCCCGGTGATCGCGACGATCGGCACCGAGTCCATGTTCGCGTCGGCCAACGGTGTGACCAGGTTCGTGGCCCCCGGACCGGAGGTCGCCATGCAGACGCCGACCTTGCCGGTGACCTGCGCATAGCCCTCCGCAGCGTGGCCGGCGCCCTGCTCGTGGCGGACCAGGATGTGCCGGACCCGGGTCGAGTCCAGCAGCGGGTCGTAGGTCGGCAGGATAGCCCCGCCGGGGATGCCGAAGACGACCTCGACGCCGAGCTCCTCCAGCGATCGCACGATGCTCTGGGCGCCGGTCACCTTCTCCGGTCGCGCGCACAGCGCTGCCGCGGTCGGCGCCGCGGTAGCCGTCGGCGCAGCCTCCGGTGCTCGTGTCTGGGTCACGGTCGGGCCTTTCCTGCCAGGTGGAGCACGGTGTCGAGGTGGGCGTCCGGGCACAAAAAGGCCCCTCGGCCCGGGCGGGCTGGCGAGGGGCGGCGTGCGGCGCGACGGACTGCGTCAGGCCACACGCCTGACGAGTACGAGAAGGTTCGCGGCCACGGCCCAACAGTGCGCCGCGCCGGTGTCCGGGTCAAGTTCGGTGAGACCCGCTGTCCGGGATGTGGACGCAGAGGCGCCGATCCCGATGCCCCCTCCACCCCCATCGCCCCATCCCCAGTGCGGTGTGCCCGACGCCACGCCCGGCAGCAGCTCGGTCGCAGCTCAGTCGCAGCTCAGTCGCAGCTCAGTCGCAGACGGCGCCGTGCGCCGCGGACCCGACCAGGCGTGCGTACTTGGCCAGCACGCCGCGGGTGTGCTTCGGCGGTGGCGGCGTCCACGCGGCGCGGCGCCGGTCCAACTCCGCAGGGTCGACGAGCAGCTCCAGCGTTCGCAGCCGCACGTCGAGCCGGATGGTGTCGCCCTCCTGCACGAGCGCGATCGGGCCGCCGTCGACGGCCTCCGGTGCGACGTGGCCGGCGCACAAGCCGGTCGTGCCGCCGGAGAACCGGCCGTCGGTGAGCAACAGGACGTCCTTGCCCAGACCCGCGCCCTTGATCGCGCCGGTGACCGCCAGCATCTCCCGCATTCCCGGGCCGCCCTTGGGGCCCTCGTACCGGATGACGACGACGTCGCCCTTACCGAGCGAACCGTCCTCGACGGCGGCCATCGCCCCTGGCTCGCCGTCGAACACCCGCGCGGTGCCCTCGAACACGTCGACGTCGATGCCGGCGCTCTTGACCACCGCGCCCTCCGGTGCCAGCGAGCCGGAGAGGATCGTGATGCCGCCGGTCGGGTGGATCGGGTGGTCCATCGTCCGGATGATCGACCCGTCGACGTCCGGGGGCGCCAGGTCGGCGAGGTTCGCAGCGACCGTCCGGCCGGTGACCGTCAGGCAGTCCCCGTCCAGCAGGCCGGCGTCCAGCAACGCCCGCATGACGACGGGCACGCCGCCGACCTTGTCCATGTCGGCCATCACGTGCCGGCCGAACGGCTTGAGGTCACCCAGGTGCGGCACCTTCTCCCCGATCCGGACGAAGTCGTCCAGTGTCAGCTCGACCTGCGCCTCGTGGGCGATCGCCAGCAGGTGCAGCACGGCGTTGGTCGAGCCGCCGAGGGCCATCACGACCGCGATCGCATTCTCGAACGCGGACCGGGTCATGATCTGCCGGGCGGTGATCCCCTGGCGGAGCAGACCGACGACGGCCTCACCCGAGCGGCGCGCGAACCCGTCACGGCGCCGGTCCACCGCCGGCGGCGACGACGAGCCGGGCAGGGCCATCCCCATCGCCTCGGCGGCCGAGGCCATCGTGTTCGCCGTGTACATGCCGCCGCACGCGCCCTCGCCCGGGCAGATCGCCCGCTCGATCGCGTCGACCTCCTCGCGGCTGATCAGGCCCCGCGCGCACGCCCCGACGGCCTCGAACGCGTCGATGATGCTGACGTCCCGGCCGTTGTGCTGCCCGGGCAGGATCGTGCCCGCATACAGGAACACCGACGCCAGGTCCAGCCGGGCCGCCGCCATCAGCATCCCTGGCAGCGACTTGTCGCACCCGGCGAGCAGCACCGAGCCGTCCAGGCGCTCGGCCTGCATCACGGTCTCGACGGAGTCGGCGATGACCTCCCGGCTGACCAGGGAGTAGTGCATCCCCTCGTGGCCCATGGAGATCCCGTCGGAGACCGAGATCGTGCAGAACTCCAGCGGGTACCCGCCGGCGCCGTGCACTCCTTCCTTGACCGCCTTCGCCAGCCGGTCCAGGGACAGGTTGCACGGGGTGATCTCATTCCAGCTCGACGCGACACCGATCTGCGGCTTGGCCCAGTCCGCGTCACCCATCCCGACCGCCCGCAGCATCCCCCGGCTGGCGGTGGAGTGCAGCCCGTCGGTCACCGCGCGGCTGCGCGGCTTGATGTCCACACCCGGTCCGGCGGCCGGCGCCGACGGCTGCGGTGCAGCGGCGAGGGGGGTGTTCTCTGGCTGGTCGGCGGGGGCGTCGGGCATGCCCCGGATCGTAGGTCGCGCCCCCGACACGACCGGCGAGCGGCAGTCAGCCGGTCCAGCCGCCTTCCGGCACCCCGCCCGGGGTCGGGCCCGGCTCGTACGGCGATCGGGTCAGCACGAAGCTGCCGACGTCGAGGTGCGTCGGTACACCGCCCGCGTCGTCGTCACGGTTCCCGTCAGAGCCCCGCACGACGACCAGCCGCTCCCCCGCCCAGTAACCGTCCAGGCCGACCCAGGTGTCCGGGCCGATCGACCGGAACCGGGACTGCCTGGACCCGACCGCCAGTCCGCGCAGCTCGAGCAGCCCGTCGGCTGCCTGGACGAGCAGCTGCGGGCGCGGTCCCCAGTACCAGGGTCCGAGGATGTCCAGCGGGACCTGTTCCCCGGCCGGCAGCGGCTGCCAGGCGGGGACGATCCGCGGTTGGTCGGTTCGCACGATGCTCAACAGCCGGGGAACCAGGTCCGCGTCCAGTCCGGCTGTCGCGTTGGCCAGCGCCACGGCGGCGGTCCGCTCGACCGGGTCGACGAGCAGGGATGCCAGGAACCCGGGCACGGACCCGCCGTGGCCGATCAGCCGGTGGCCGTCGAGCGTCTCGATCTGCACCCCGAGGCCGTAGGCGCTGCCGTCGCTGTCGGACAGGCCCGGCTGCGCCATCTCCTCGACGGTTGCCGGCGCCAGGACCCCGGCCGTGTCACCGAGCAGGAAGCTCCCCAAGCTGCCGAGGTCGGCGGCGGTCGACCACAGCTGGCCGGCGGGGGCCATCGCCCGGTAGTCCGGTGCCGGCTCGGGCAGCGTGACCGGCGCCCACGGGTGGACCGCGGTCCCCCGGGCGGCGGGAGCAACTGCACCGGGGGTCGTCCGGGACATGCCCAGCGGCGCCAGGACCTCGTCGTTCAGGCAGTCCGCCCACGGCCGGGCGCGCAGCGTCTCCACGACGCGGCCGAGGATGCCGTAGCCGAGGTTGGAGTAGTGGAACCGGCGACCGGCCGGGTGCCGTACGGCGTCCGGGCCCAGCGGCTCCATGAGCTGCGCCCACTCCCGCCCGGCGCTGCGCTCCCACCACGCGCCCGCGGTCTCCGCCTGCAGCCCGGAACCGTGCCCGAGCAGCTGCCCGACCGTTCGATCGCCGACGGGGGTGCCGGGAACGAGGTCGTCGACCCGGGTGTCCAGCCGCAGGCGGCCCTCGTCCCGCAGCCGCAGCACCAGGACGGCCGCGAAGGTCTTGGTGATCGAACCGATCCGATACTGCACGTCGGTCGCGTCGGTGGTCGGGTCCAGCTCGCCCCGGCCCGCGCTCCACGCCAGCCCGCCGTCGGCTACCACCGCGGCGACCAGTGACGGGAGCCGCCCGTCGGCCTGCGCCCGGGCCGTAGCCGCGAGCAGCCGCCGGGCCGTCGTCGTCAGCACCGGACGGACCCTAACCACGGCCGGATGGCAGCCGCCTGATGCGGGCCGGGCTGGGCGGGCTGCAGCCGACGGTCACTCCCCCGTGACCCCGTCGAGCAGCTCGCGCGCCACGTCGAGGTGACCGGCGTGCCGGGCGTACTCCTGCAGCAGGTGGAGGAGTACCCGCTCCAGGGTGGCCGGCTCCGCACCGTCCCACCGCCCGCTCGGCTGCCCGCGCTCGTCGAGCGGGTGGCCTTCGACGATCCGACGGGTCGTCGCGCCCTGCGCACGCAGGACGTCCGGCTCCTCGGCTGCGCTCGTCTCATCGGGAACGTGCCACCGGCCCTCGTGTTCGTCGCCCCACGGGTCGGGCAGGTCGTGGACCTCGAAGCCCCATACGAGCCAGCGGCGTTCCACCCAGGCGAGGTGGTGCACCAGTTCCAGCGGACTCCACCCCGACGGCAGCGCCGATCCGCGCAGCTGCCCGTCCGTCAGCCCGTCGACCTTTGCGAGCACCGTCGACCGGAAGTAGTCGAGGTAACCGAGGTAGAGCTGCTCCCGGGTCGGCACGGGGCTCGTCGGCTCGGGGAAGGGCAGACTCATGCGCGCGAGTCTGTCCGGAGCGCGGCCGCGCTCGCGTCACAGGCCGTCGACCAGGTTGAGCGGCGGGTCGCCGGCAGCCAGCCGGGCCAGGACACCCGCGACGAACCGGCGGGCGCGCGGCTCGAATGCCCGCGCGTGCCCGCCTACGTGCGGGGTCAGCAGGAGCCCGGGCGCGGACCACAGCGGGTGGCCCGGCGGCAGCGGCTCCGGGTCGACGACGTCGAGGGCCGCCGACAGCCGGCCGGACCGCAACTCGGCGACCAGGGCAGGGGTGTCGACCACGGCGCCCCGCCCGACGTTGACCACCAGCGCACCGTCCGGCAGCCGGGAGAGCACGTCGGCGTCGACCATTCCGCGGGTGTCGTCGGTCAGCGGGACGACGAGAACGAGCACGTCGGCGGCAGCCGCCAGGTCGGCGAGCTCCTCGAAGCCGTGCACCTGTCGGCCGTCCTCGGTCCGCGCGGTCCGGGCCACGACGGTCACCTCGCACTCGAACGGCGCCAGCCGGGCCAGGACCGCCTTGGCGATCGACCCGTAGCCGACCAGCAGTACCCGCGCGTCGGCCAGCCCGGGACGCTGCCCCACGACGTGCCAGATCCCGTCCGCACGCTGGTCGTCGTACGCACGCAGCTGGTTGCGTCCGGCGAGCGTGAGCGTGACGGCGAGCTCCGAGGTCGCCGTGTCGTGCAGTCCGCGAGCGTTCGCGACCCGGACGCCGTCGGGGACCTTCCCGCGCAGGCTGTCGGTGCCCGCGGTCAGTGTCTGCAGGTAGCGCAGCCGCGGCAGGGCCGCGAGGACCCGCTCGACGCGGTCGCCGGACAGGTAGGGCGCCACCATGGCCTCGACCTGACCGGCGTCGTCCGGCAGCTCGCCGGTGCCGTCCCACACGGTGACCTGCAGGCCGGCCGGGGTCGGCCCGGTGCGCTCCGCCAGGTCGGCGAACGGCTGCCACACGTGCATTCGGGGGCCTCCCGGGTCGGGGTCGGGCGCGCTGAGGCGCGCGCCGATGTCGCGCCGACCCTGTCACGCGGCCGGTGGTCTGCGGGGACGCCCCACGGCTACCGGTCGTTGGACCGCACATGCCCGCCGCCGCCCGTCGCCGACTTCCCGTCGCCTTGCCGGCCGTGGTCTCGCTGCTCGCCGTCGGGTGCTCCGGCTCGCAAACAGGCTCGGCCGGCAATCCGACCCGGACCCCCGACGCTCCGGTTGCCTCCCCCGCCGCCTCCCCGACTGGACGACCGCCGGTACCACCCGACTCCCCGACGGCCGCCCCGACGGCCGCTGCGGCTGCGCCACCTGCGGGCTCGCCGGGTTCGTCGCCAGCCGTGGCGCCCGGGGTCGACCTGGTTCCCGGGCGGGTGACCGAGATCACCCGCGACCTCGACGTCCCGTGGGGTCTGACGTTCCTGCCCGACGGCTCGGCGCTGGTCGCCGAACGGGACAGCGGCCGGATCGTGCACGTGCCGGCGACCCCCGTCGGATCGGTGCCCGGCGTCGCGGCGGACGGGGAGGGCGGCCTGCTGGGGCTCGCCGCCTCACCGCGGTTCGCCACCGACCGCACGGTGTACGCCTACCTCACCGCGGCCTCGGAGAACAGGGTCGTCGCCCTGCGGGTGGCTGAGGACCTGCACTCCCTGCAGCAAGAGCGGGTCGTGCTCGGCGGCATCGCCAAGGCGTCGGTCCACAACGGCGGCCGGCTGCGGTTCGGCCCCGACGGCAACCTGTACATCGGCACCGGCGACGCCTCGGACCGGGCCAACAGCCCGAACGAGACCTCACTGAACGGCAAGGTGCTGCGTATCCGCCCCGACGGGTCGGTGCCGGCAGGCAATCCGGGCGGGACCCCGGTGTTCACCCGCGGGCACCGCAACGTGCAGGGCCTGACCTTTGGACCCGACGGCACCGCCTACGCCGCCGAGTTCGGCCAGAACACCTGGGACGAGCTGAACGTGCTGCGGGCCGGGACGGACTACGGATGGCCGACGGCGGAGGGCCCGGACGGGAACGGCGGTTCGCGGCCGCTGTTCTGGTTCGCCACCGACCAGGCGTCGCCCTCCGGGATCGCCTGGGCGGGGAACGCCGTCTGGATGGCCGGGTTGCGTGGCGAGCGGCTGTGGCGGCTGCCGGTGGCGGGTGGCAAGCGGACCGGGGACCCGGTCGCCTACCTGGACGGTCGGTACGGGCGGCTGCGGACCGTCGAACGCGCGCCGGACGGCTCGCTGTGGGTCACGACCAGCAACACCGACGGCCGGGGCGACGCCCGCGCCGGCGACGACCGGATCCTGCGGGTCGAGCTGGTCCCCGCGGCGTCCTGACCCGGGAGGGGTCCGGCCGATATCGTCAGCCGCGTGACCGTCCCGGCTCCGGAGCAGGAACGCCGTACCTATCTGCTCGTGGACGGCGAGAACATCGATGCCACCCTCGGCAGCTCGATCCTGTCCGGGCGCCCGACGCCGGACCAGCGCCCGCGCTGGGACCGGATCCGGACCTTCGCCGCCGAGACGTGGGGCCAACCGGTCACCGGGCTGTTCTTCCTGAACGCCAGCTCCGGTTCGCTGCCCATGACGTTCGTCCAGGCACTGCTGGCCATCGGGTTCACCCCGATCCCGCTGGCCGGCAACGGGTCCGAGAAGGTCGTCGACATCGGCATCCAGCGCACGCTGGACGCCCTGGCCGGGCGCGAGGCCGACGTCCTGCTCGCCAGCCACGACGGGGACTTCCTGCCGCAGATGCGGACCCTGCTCGACGGACAGCGCCGGGTCGGGCTGCTGGCCTTTCGGGAGTTCGTCAACACCGGTTTCGCCGAGCTGGTCAACGACGGGTTGACGGTTTTCGACCTCGAGGACCGGGTCCGCGCGTTCAACGTCGTGCTCCCCCGCGTCCGGATCATCGCTCTCGAGGACTTCGACCCGCTGCGCTACCTCTAGTCGGCCAACCACTCGGTTCACCGACGGAACGGGACGTGCGAATTCGTCAGTCGCACCTGTGAGCGTCCTTCCTGCAGCATGCTCGTCCACCACTTCCGTCGTTCCTCCAACTTCGAGCCCTGTTTGAGTATCATTTCGTCAAGGCCCGATGTCAGCTCGAGCACCAGGTGGCGTGGGGCGGTCCTAACGACACCTGTTTCGAACGTTTCCGCCAAGCGCGCGTTTTCCTCGGAAGTCGTGCTTGCGTCGTCAGCAACTGGGAAACGTTGGAGAAAGCGAACCTCCTTCTCGTCCTTGTGCCTGATGAAACGTCTTGCTGTGTCGACGATCTCCTCTTCCGTGGTGTAAGTCACCTCGGATAGCGAAGCCCAATAAGTTACTCGCGAGCTGAGCGAGTCTCTCCGGATACCCAGAGCGACCTCTGCTCCTGGTCGATTCCAGTGCATGAATTCATCACGGGACGTGGTGAACGACGCAGCCCAGTTCTCGCCGGCAGCCGCTCCCATCGGGAAGTCGAGCAGCTGCTCGACTTCGGTCGGTAGACCGGCGCGCGACAGCGCGGTCCGACACAGCTCGACGAGCGCCGCTTCAGTCGTGTCGTCCATCGTCGTAACGTCGGACAGCCACATCGACAGATGTAGGTCCCGTCCCCTTCGACTGACGATCTGCCGTGCTGCGTCATCCGAGGTGTAGTGCCACAGCACGTCCGGGTCCGCCATGACTTCGTCGCCTCAAACGCTGACGCGCTCGACGACGAGCTCGCGGACGCGCGCGGCGTCGGCCTTGCCGGCCATCTCCTTCATCACCGCACCGATCAGTGCTCCGGCCGCCTGGGGCTTGCCGCCGCGGATCTTGTCGGCGACCCCCGGCTGCGCGGCGATCGCCCGGTCGACCGCGGCGAGCAGTGCTCCGTCGTCGGACACCACGGCCAGGCCACGGGCGGCAACCACCTGCTCCGGCGTGCCCTCGCCGGCCAGCACCCCGTCGAACACCTGCCGGGCCAGGGTGTCGGTGATCGTCCGGGAATCGACCAGCGCCTGCACGCCGGCCACCTGCTCCGGCGTCACGCCCAGCGCAGCCAGCTCCACGCCCGCCTCGTTCGCCCGCCGGGACAGCTCCGTCGTCCACCACTTGCGCGCCGCCGCCGGCGGGGAACCGGCGCGAACGGTGTTCTCGACCAGGTCCAGCGCGCTGGCGTTCAACACGTCACGCATCTCCAGGTCGGTGAACCCGAACTCCGCGACCAGCCGCGCCCGGCGCTGCGCCGGCGGCTCCGGCAGCGTCGCCCGCAGTTGCTCGACCCACTCCGCGGACGGCGCCACCGGGACCAGGTCCGGCTCCGGGAAGTACCGGTAGTCCTCCTGGGTCTCCTTGACCCGGCCCGCCGTGGTGATCCCGGTGTCCTCGTGCCAGTGCCGGGTTTCCTGCGTGATCGCCACCCCGTCGTCCAGCAGCGCCGCCTGCCGGCGGATCTCGTGGCGGACCGCGCGTTCGATGCTGCGGAAGCTGTTGACGTTCTTCGTCTCGGTCCGGGTGCCCAGTGGCGCGTCCGGGGACGAGCGCAGCGACAGGTTGACGTCGGCGCGGATCGAGCCCTGGTCCATCCGCACGTCGGACACCCCGAGCGCGGCGAGCAGGTCGCGCAGCGCGGACACGTACGCCCGGGCGATCTCCGGTGCGCGAGCACCAGTCCCGGTGACCGGCCTGGTGACGATCTCGATCAGCGGCACCCCGGCGCGGTTGTAGTCCAGCAGCGAGTGGCTGGCGCCGTGGATCCGCCCGGTCGCCCCGCCGACGTGCAGCGACTTGCCGGTGTCCTCCTCCATGTGCGCACGCTCGATGGCGACCTCGATGCTGGTCCCGTCCTCCAGCGGAACTACGAGAGCACCGTTCGCGGCGATCGGCTCGTCGTACTGCGAGGTCTGGAAGTTCTTCGGCATGTCCGGGTAGAAGTAGTTCTTCCGGGCGAACCGGGACAGCGGCGCGATTTCACAGCCCAGCGCGAGCCCGATCCGGATGGCCGACTCCACCGCGCGGCCGTTGACCACCGGCAGGGCTCCGGGCAGGCCGAGACAGGTGGGGCAGACGTGGCTGTTCGGCTCGCCGCCGAAGGTGGTCGGGCAGCCACAGAACATCTTCGTGGCGGTGTTCAGCTCGACATGCACCTCGAGGCCGAACACCGGGTCGTACCGGGCGATCGCGTCGTCATAGTCCACCAGGTCGGCACCGGCGCTCACGGTCATCGGGCTACTCCTGCGTGCGCTGGGGAGGGAACATGGTCGGTCAACGTCCCGCCGCCCCAGGTCGGCTGGAGCAGTGCTTCCAGTGCAGCACCCACGCGGTAGAGCCGGTCATCGGCCAGCACCGGCGCCATGACGTGGAACCCGACCGGCAGCCCGTCGTCCGGGGACAGCCCGGCCGGGAACGAGGCCGAGGCGTTGCCTGCCATGTTGCTGGGGATCGTGCAGATGTCGTTGAGGTACATGGCCAACGGGTCGTCCACCTTCTCCCCCAGGCCGAACGCGGTGGTCGGCGCGGTCGGCGACACCAGGACGTCGACGGAGGCGAATGCGGCGGCGAAGTCCCGGGCGATCAGCGTCCGGACCTTCTGCGCCTGTCCGTAGTAGGCGTCGTAGTACCCGGCGGACAGCGCGTAGGTGCCCAGGATGATCCGCCGCTTGGTCTCCGCGCCGAACCCCGCCTCGCGCGAGAGCCCCATGACGGCCTCGGCCGAGTGCGTCCCGTCGTCGCCGACCCGCACCCCGAACCGCATCGCGTCGAACCTCGCCAGATTGGACGACGCCTCACTGGGCAGGATGAGGTAGTAGGCGGCCAGCCCGAACGTGAAGTTCGGACAGCTCACCTCGACCACGTCCGCGCCGGCCGCGGCCAGTGCGTCCACCGCCTCGGTGAACCGTTGGGCGACGCCGGGCTGGTAACCGTCGCCGGCCAGCTCCCGGACGACGCCGATCCGCATCCCGGCGACGTCCCCGGACCGCGCGGCGCCGACGACGTCCGGCACCGGTGCGTCGATCGAGGTGGAGTCGCGCGGGTCGTGCCCGGCGATCACCCGGTGCAGCAGCGCCGCGTCCAGCGTCGAGCGGGCGCACGGGCCGGCCTGGTCCAGGGAACTCGCCAGGGCGACGATGCCGTACCGGCTGACCCCGCCGTAGGTCGGCTTGACCCCGACCGTGCCGGTGAACGCGGCGGGCTGACGGATCGAGCCGCCGGTGTCGGTGCCGATTGCCAGGGGGGCCTCGAAGGCGGCCAGCGAGGCCGCCGACCCGCCCCCGGAGCCGCCCGGGACCTTCGACAGGTCCCAGGGGTTGTGCGTGGGCCCGAAGCCGGAGTTCTCCGTCGAGCTGCCCATCGCGAACTCGTCGAGGTTGGTCTTGCCCAGGATGACCACGCCCGCCTCGCGCAGCCGGGTGACCACGGTCGCGTCGTAGGGCGGGCGCCAACCGGTGAGCGTCCTGGACCCGGCGGTCGTCGGCACACCGCGCTGGGTCAGCAGGTCCTTCAGCGCCAGTGGCACCCCGGCGAGCGGGCCGAGCGCATCCCCCGCCGCCCGGCGGGCGTCGACGGCGGCCGCCGCGGCCAGAGCACCGTCGGTGTCCACGTGCAGGAACGCGTGCACGTCGGCGTCCACGGCGGCGATCCGGTCCAGGTGGGCACGGGCGACCTCGACGGCGGACACCGTGCCGTCCGCGACCGCTGCGGCGAGCCCGGCGGCCGACGCCCGGGTCAGGTCGGCTGGCAGGTCGGCGGCCCGATTGACGGGCGAGTTGGCAGTCGGGCCGGTTGCGCCCTCGACGCTCACTGCTCCTCCCCGAGGATCTGCGGAACCCGGAACCGGCCGTCCTCGGCCGTCGGCGCCCCGGCCAGCACCGCCGCCGCGCCCAACGGAGCGACGATCACGTCGGGCCGGAAGACGTTCGTCAGCGCGACGGGGTGTGATGTGCCGGGGACGTCGTCGACACCGGCCTGCTGGACGCGGGCGACGGCGTCCAGGATCTGGCCGAGCTGGGGCGCCAGGACGTCGAGCTCGGGCTCCGTTAGGTCGATGCGGGCCAACCTGGCCAGCCGGGCGACCTCGGCGGTGGTGATCGACGGCATGGGGGTCCGCAGGTCCTCTCGGTCGGGTGGCGCTCGGCACGGCAGGCGCGTCGATGGCCCCACGACCGGCTCGGCGCATCCTACGATCGGCCGGTCCCGCCATCGCCCGGTCCGGCGGCCCGACCGGCTGCAGGCCAGTCGCCCGAGGAGGTCCGCCCGTGGCATTCCTGTTGCGCGTCGCCCTGCCCGACCGTCCGGGCTCACTCGGTCAGCTGGCCAGCGCGCTCGGGACGATCGGGGCGGACATTGAGGCGATCGAGGTCGTCGAGCGGCGCCTGGACGGCTCGGCGATCGACGACGTGCTCGTCGGCCTGCCCACGGGGGGCCTGCCCGACTCGCTGGTGTCGGCGTGCGAGTCCGTCCCCGGGGTCGATGTGCAGTGGATCTCCCGGTTCGCCGCGGGCGGCGGGCTGTTCCCCGACCTGGAGGCGGTCGAGGTGATGACGCACGAGCCGCGGGACGCGGCGGCACGGCTGACCGACGTCCTGCCCACGGTGTTCCGCGCGGACTGGGCGGCCCTGCTGGCCGTTCCCGACGCCACCGGGGTCCTGGCGGTCGAGCACGCCACCCCCGCCGCGCCCGACCTGTCCGGCCTGCCGTTCGCGCGCTCCGCGACCAGTGGCGCCCGCCGGGTCGCAGTCCCGGACAGCTGGACCGGCCCGGTCGGGGCGGACCTCGTCCTCGCGGTCGCGACCGTCGGCCCGGTCGAGGCGCACCTGGCGGCGGTCGGGCGACGCGGCGGTCCGGAGTTCCTCGATTCCGAGCTCGCGCGGCTGTTCCACCTGGCATCACTGGCGGCCTCGATCACGGCCACGGCTGCGGCCACGGCCACGGCTGCGGCGGCTGCCGCGGCGACGGCGCAGGCTCCTGCGGAGAGTGCGCCGGCCAGCGGAACTCGCGGCTGACGGCAGGATGAGCGGGGTGACCCGACCGCTGCCGGATTCGCTGGACCCTGGCTGGGCGGCGGCGTTGGCGCCGGTCGCGGGTGAGATCGCCGCCGCCGGTGACTTCCTGCGCGCTGAGATCGCCGACGGCCGCACCTACCTGCCGCCCGGTCCAGCCGTGCTGCGAGCGTTCACCCAGCCGTTCGCCGATGTTCGCGTGCTCATCGTCGGCCAGGACCCCTACCCGACCCCCGGGCACGCGGTGGGGCTGTCGTTCTCCGTCGCCCCCGACGTCCGGCCGGTCCCCCGCAGCCTGGCCAACATCTACCGGGAGTACGTCGACGACGTAGGGCTGCCCCGGCCGTCGACCGGCGACCTGACGCCGTGGACGCGGCATGGGGTGCTGCTGCTCAACCGCGTGCTGACGGTCGCGCCGGGCAATCCCGGATCGCACCGCGGCAAGGGCTGGGAGCAGGTAACCGAGCAGGCCATCCGGGCGCTGGTGGACCGGGACGAACCGCTGGTGGCGATCCTGTGGGGCAAGGACGCGGCGACACTCGGCCCGCTGCTGGAGGATGTTCCGCAGATCCGGTCCGCCCATCCCAGCCCGATGTCGGCCGACCGGGGCTTCTTCGGCTCCCGGCCGTTCAGCCGCGCGAACTCGGAGCTGGCGGATCTCGGCGCTGACGAGATCGACTGGCGCCTGCCGTAGTCCGGCCGCCGGTCCCATCCGCCATGGCATTGCGCCGGTAGATTGATGGCATGCACACGACGATCGACGCCGCCGGTCGAGTCGTCGTGCCCAAGGCCCTGCGGGACGCCCTTGGGCTCACCGCTGGGACGACCCTCGACATCAGCATCTACGGCGACGGACTGCAGGTGGTACCCGGCGGTCGGACCGCGCGACTGCGCCGAGTCGCGGGCCGCCTGGTCGCCGAGTCCGAAACCGTCGTGACCGACGACATGGTGTTCGCCGCGCTCGACGCCGGCCGTCGTTGACCGGACAGGTCGATCGTGTCGCACTCGACACCAGCGCCGCCGTTGCCTTGGTGTCCTCCTCGCACCCGGCACACCAGATCGCCGTCCGGGCGCTCCGCGGCCGGGTCCCCGTCCTCACCGGTCACTCGCTCGCGGAGACGTACTCGGTTCTCACCCGCCTGCCCGGCGACGCCCGGGTTGCCCCAGCGGACGTCGTCCTGCTCTTTGCCGACACCTTCGGCCCGGCGGTCTGCCTGTCCCCCGCCGTCACCGCCGACGTCCCGCGGCACCTCGCCGACCGGCAGGTGTCCGGTGGGGCCGTCTACGACGCGCTGGTCGGGCTTGCCGCGGTCGAGGCACAACTGACGCTGCTCACCCGGGACGGTCGCGCGGCAACCACGTACCGCTCGATCGGGGTGGGCTTCGAATTCGTCGCCAACTGAGACGGCGCGATGCCACTCACGGCCCGTTCGCCCGTTCGTTCAGCCCCAGCACAGGCAGAACGGGTGGCCGGCAGGGTCGGCGTAGACCTGGAAACCGCTGGCGGCGGCGGGATCGTCGGCGGTCTGGAGCACCTGAGCCCCGAGTGAGACCACCTCCCGGTGCGCGGTGGCCAGGTCCGGCACGTGCAGGTCGAGGTGAACCTGCTGCGGCGACCCGGCGGGCCAGTCGGGGCGGACGTGGTCCGGGGCCAGCTGGACGGCGAGCCGGGTCTCGCCGTCGACCCGGATGCTGTGCCAGTCGTCGTCCGCCTCGACGGTCCCACCCAGCAGTCCCGCCCAGAACGAACTGACGGCTGCGAGGTCGGCCGCGTCGAGCACGATGGTCGTCCGCGAGATCTCCATGTGATCAGTCTGTCGGCGGCGGCTCGTCGGGGAAAGGGTCTGCGGGATCCCCGGGATCCCCGGGATCCCCGGGCGCCCCGACGCGGGCACCAGCAGCGTCGGAAGCACTGTCCGCCGGGGGCGCGGCCGGGTCACCGACGGTCGCGACCTCCCGCGCGGCCTCGGGACCGTCCGCGAGCAGCACGCCGAAACCGTCCTCGTCGAGTACCGGGACCTTCAGCTCGACCGCACGGTCCGCCTTCGCCCCGGGCGCCTCCCCGATCACCACGAAGGCGGTCTTCTTCGACACCGCCGACGACGGTTTGCCACCGCGGGCCAGGATCGCCTCCTTCGCCTGGTCCCGGCTCAACCCGGTCAGCGACCCGGTGACCACGACCGCGAGGCCCTCCAGCGTGCGCGGGACGTCCGGGTCCTCCTCGTCGGCCAACCGGACCCCCGCGGCCCGCCATTTGGCGACGATTCCACGGTGCCAGTCCACGGCGAACCAGTCGACGATCGCGTCGGCGATGGTCGGGCCGACCCCCTCGGTGGCGGCGAGCGCGTCCCGGTCCGCGGACTCGATGGCGTCCATCGAGCGCAGGTGCTGGGCCAGCGAGCGGGCGGCGGTCGGGCCGACGTGGCGGATGGACAGCGCGACCAACACCCGCCACAGCGGACGGTCCCTGGCACCGGCCAGGTTGGCCAGCAGCCGCCGGCCGTTGGCGGACAGCCCGCCGTCCTTGCGCCGGAACAGCGGCACCCGGTCCAGTGCCGCCTCGTCCAGGCCGAACAGATCCCCCTCGTCGGTCAGCACACCGGAGGTCAGCAGGGCGGTGGCCGCCTCGTAGCCGAGCACCTCGATGTCGAACGCCCCGCGCCCGGCGACGTGGAACAGCCGCTCCCGCAGCTGAGCCGGGCAGGACCGCGCGTTCGGGCAACGCAGGTCCGCGTCCTGGTCCCGTTCCGGGGCCAGCGCCGTGCCGCACTCCGGGCAGTGCGTCGGCATCACGAACGCCCGCTCGGACCCGTCGCGCAACGCGACCACCGGCCCGACGATCTCCGGGATCACGTCACCGGCCTTGCGCAGCACGACCGTGTCCCCGATCAGCACGCCCTTGCGCTCGACCTCGGCCGCGTTGTGCAGGGTCGCGACACCGACCGTCGAGCCCGCCACCAGCGCGGGCACCATCTGCCCGAACGGGGTCACCCGCCCGGTGCGCCCGACGTTGACCGAGATGTCGAGCAGCTTGGTGGTGACCTCCTCTGGCGGGTACTTGTAGGCGACCGCCCAACGCGGGGCGCGGGACGTGGCGCCCAGGCGCCGCTGCAGGTCCCGCTGGTCGACCTTGACGACGACCCCGTCGATCTCGTGCTCGACGTCGTGCCGGTGCTCGCCGTAAAAGTCGATGTAGTCCCGCACTCCGGTGAGGTCGTCGACCACCCGCGTCCGCGAGCTGACCGGGATCCCCCACCCGGCGAGCGCGGCATAGGCCCCGGACTGGGTCGGCGGGTCCCAGCCCTGGCACGCGCCGATCCCGTGCACGACCAACGACAGCGGCCGGCGGGCGGTGACCTTGGGGTCCTTCTGCCGCAGCGACCCGGCCGCGGAGTTGCGGGGGTTCGCGAACGGCGCCCGGCCGGCGGCGACGAGCTCGGCGTTCAGCTGCTGGAACCGGGCGACCGGGAAGTACACCTCGCCGCGGAGCTCCAGCAGCTCCGGGACGGACGTGGCCGTGTCCGGCGCCAGCCGGGTCGGGACGTCGTCGATGGTCCGGACGTTCGCGGTGACGTCCTCCCCCACCCGGCCGTCGCCGCGGGTTGCCGCGCTGACCAACCGGCCACGCCGGTAGACCAGGTCCACCGCCAGCCCGTCCACCTTGACCTCGCACAGGTAGCGCGCGGCGCCGGCACCGTCCCGCTCGAGGCGCTGGGCCCAGGACCGGACCGCATCGAGGTCGAAGACGTCGTCCAGGCTGAGCAGCCGCTGCAGGTGCTCGACCGGGGCGAAGTCCGACGATGCCGGCGGTCCGACCTGCTGGCTCGGCGAGTCCGGCGTCCGCAGGTCCGGGTAGCTGTCCTCCAGCTCGACGAGCTCGCGCAGCATCGCGTCGAACTGGCCGTCGGCCAGGGTCGGGGCGTCCAGCACGTAGTAGCGGTAGCGGTTGTCGGTGATGTCTGCCGCGAGCGTGTCGTGGCGCGCCCGCGCACCGGCCGGCGCAGCGGAGACGCTGGCGGCGGTCACGCTCCCGGCGGCGGTCACGCTCCCGGCGGCGGTCACGAGCGGGTCGCCGCTTCCTCGGCGACCGCCGGCCCGACGCGCGCCAGCAACGACATCACCCGGCGCGCCTCGGCCGGCGACAGGGCGGCCAGGCCGGCGTCCGGGGTGACGACCATGTCCGCGGCGGCCGTCGAGGCGAGGAAACCCAGCCGGTCCCAGAGGTCGACCACCGCACGTGCGACCGCGTCGGGACGCTGCGCCGGACCGCCGGGGACCGACCCGGTGCGTACCGATGCCAGCCAGGGCGTGACCCCGGACTCGACCAGCGCGGCGAGCCGGTCGAGGTCGGCGGTGCCCAGCGCCGCGGGGTCCACGCCGAACCCGCTCAGCCCGGCACCGTCCAGCGCGCTCCACAGCAGGGTGGGGGGCAGTTCGTCCGGCGACGGGGCGGCCACCCGCGCGCCGACCGACACCACGAGCGGCACCGGGGCCAACGCGTCGGCCAGACGCCGGAACGTCTCGCGTACCTCCGCGTCGGTCACCGCACGCAGCCGCCCGAAACCGCTGCTCGTCGGTACCCCGCCGGCCAGGACGGTCGACAGCAGGGGTTCGTCGATCTGCACGACCGGCGAAGCACCCGGGATCCGCCGGCGGACGTCGCCGACGTGCACGAGCAGTCCCTCGGTCAGCGACGCGGCGACGTCGCGGCGGGCGCCGGAGTCGGCGAGCACCGCGTCACCCCGGGGCCGGTCGACCGCGACCGCGAGGCTGAACGGGCCGTCGACCTGGACCTTGAACGGCCCGCGGTAGCCGTCCCAGACCTCCTCCGCGGCGTCGAGGTCCGAGCCGAGCGCGGCGGCGGCCCGGTGCTCGTCCAGACCGGGCCGGTCCACGATCCGCCAGCCCGACGGCTGGAGGTCGACGTGCAGGTCGACCAACAGCACCGCCGAGCGTGCCGTCGACGATCCTGACGGGCCGCGGGCCGGTAGCTGCGGCAGGTGCGGGAACGCACCGAGCTCACCGGCGACGACCCGCGCGGCCTCCAGCGGGTCGGTCCCGGGCAGCGGGCCGAGCCCGGTGACGGCTGTTCGGTCGGTCCCGACCCAGGGGGCGGGCGTGGTCGCGGTCATGGCCGAACGCTACTGAGCGGCTCCGACAGACAGGCGGCTCGTCGTGTCGATCGTCGCCGAGCCGAGCACCCGGTCCCCGTCGAACAGGACGACCGCCTGACCGGGGGCGACCGCGCCGACCGGGGCGTCGAAGGCGACCTCGATGCGGTCACCGCGGACCGTCGCCTCGGCGGGCACCGCGTCGGCGTGGGCCCGCAGCTGGGCGCTGCAGTCCAACCGGGCGCCGTCGTCCGGGCGGGTCCCCGCCCAGCGCGGCGAGGAACCGGTCAGCGAGCCGACGGACTGTGCCCCGCGCGGGCCGACGGTCACCACTCGGTCGACCGGCGTGATCGACAGCACGTAACGGGGCCGACCGTCCGGTGCCGGGCGGTCCAGCGCCAGCCCGCGGCGCTGACCGACGGTGAACGTGGCGGTGCCGCCGTGCGTGCCGACGACCGTGCCGTCCTCGTCCCGGATCTCGCCGGGTGCCCCGGGGATCCGGTCGCGCAGGAAGCCCGCGGTGTCCCCGTCGGGGATGAAGCAGATGTCATGGCTGTCCGGCTTCTCGGCCACGGCGAGCCCACGTGCGGCGGCTTCGGCGCGCACGTCGGCCTTGACCGAGTCCCCGAGCGGGAACACCGCGTGCGCCAGCTGGCGGGCGTCCAGCACGCCCAGCACGTAGGACTGGTCCTTGGCGGGGTCGACAGCGCGGTGCAGCGTGCGCGACCCGTCCGGGGTGACCCGGATCCGGGCGTAGTGGCCGGTGCCGACCGCGTCGAACCGCAGCGCCAGCGCCCGGTCCAGCACCGCGGCGAACTTGATCTTCTCGTTGCACCGCAGGCACGGGTGCGGGGTGCGGCCGGCCGCGTACTCGGCGACGAAGTCCTCGACGACGTCGGCGGCGAACCGGCGCGAGACGTCCCAGACGTGGAACGGGATGCCGAGCACGTCCGCGGCCCGGCGGGCGTCGCGGGCATCCTCGGCCGAGCAGCAGCCGCGGGCACCGGATCGCGTCGCGACCGGGTCCCGGGACAGCGCCAGGTGAACCCCGACGACGTCGTGGCCGGCGTCGACCAGCCGGGCCGCCGCCACGGCGGAGTCGACACCGCCGGACATCGCCGCCAGCACCCTCACGCCAGCACCCTCACGCCGGCACCCTCACGCCGGCACCCTCACGCCGGCACCCTCACGCCGGCACCCTCACGCCGGCACCCTCACGCCGGCACGCGCCCGGCGTCGGCGGCCGCCCGGCCCATCGCGACCGCGTCCGGCAGCGCCGCGACGAGGGCGTCCACGTCCGCGGCCGTGGTCGGCCAGCCCATCGATACCCGGATCCCGTCCGGCTCCCCGTCGCGGGGAGCGCGGCCCATCGCCGCCAGCACGTGGGAGCCCCGGGTGACCCCCGCCGAGCAGGCCGATCCGGTGCTGACGTCGAGGCCTGCCTCGTCCAGGGCGAACAGGACCGCGTCCGCGTCCGCCCCCGGGAAGCGCAGCCACGCCAGGCCGGGCAGACCACCGGCCGGGTTCGTCGCGCCCTCGACCGCGACGTCGGGCACGGCGGCGCGCACGCCGGCGACCAGGCGGGTACGCAGCGGGGTCAACCGCGCGACGTGTCCGGCTCGCGCTGCGGCCGCGAGCGTGGCGGCGGTCGCGAATGCACCCGCCCCGACGGCGTCCAGCGTCCCGGACCGCAGGTCGCGCTGCTGCCCACCACCGTGCAGCACGGGGACGGCCGCGACGTCGTGCCGCAGCACGAGGGCCCCGGTGCCCACCGGGCCGCCGACCTTGTGGCCGGTCACGCTCATCGCGGCCAGCCCGGACCCGGCGAAGTCCAACGGCAGCACACCGAGGGCCTGGACGGCGTCAGCGTGCACGGGGATCCCCGCCGGGTCACAGACCGCGACCACGTCGGCGAGCGGCTGCAGCGTGCCCACCTCGTTGTTCGCCGCCATCACGCTGACCACGGCGATGCCGTCCGGGTCCGCCGCGACCACCTCGGCCAGGGCCGCGAGCTCGAGCCGGCCGGTCCGGTCGACCGGCAGTTCGACGACCTCGAAGGCGCCGTCGGCGCCCAGCCAGTGCGCCGCGTCCAGGACCGCGTGGTGCTCGACCGCGCTGACCAGGATCCGTCGCCGGCGGGAGTCGGCGATCCGCCGGGCGAGCGCGATGCCCTTCACGGCCAGGTTGTCCGCCTCGGTCCCGCCCGAGGTGAGGACGACCTCGGTCGCGCCCGCGCCGACCGCATCGGCGACCTGCTCACGCGCCTCCTCCACGACCCTGCGCGCTGCCCGCCCCGTGCCGTGCAGCGACGAGGGGTTCCCACCCGTCCGGCCGAGCAGGTCGGCGACGACGTCGCGGACCTCCGGACGCAGCACCGACGTCGCGGCGTGGTCCAGATAGACCCGGGTCGGCACCGGCCAACGATAGGACGGCCACCACCGGACCCTCCGCCGTAGCAGCCCCGACACATCCGCGTAACACGCCCGGGCCAAGGTCGGCCCATGGTCGCTTCCCTGGTCGAACCTTCCACCGCCCCGCTGCGGCGTCGGTCCACCCGGCTGCGGTGGATCTCGCTGCCGTGGACCGCGTCTCTGGCCGGCGGTGCCGCCGTCGTCCGCGGGGCATGCCCGGAGGATGCGCTGAGCATCCGGGACATGGTCGCGCGGTGCTCCGGTGAGGTCCTGCACCAGCGGTTCCTCGGCCCGGTCGACCACGTCGGATCGGACACCCTGGCGGACCTGCTCACCACCGACGTCGGGTTCGTCGCGCGCGACCCGGCCGGACGCACGGTCGGGGTGGCCAACCTCGGCGCCGCCGACCCGCGCACCGCCGAGCTCGCCGTCGTGGTGGAGGACGCGATGACCGGCGTCGGGTTGGAGCAGGCGATGCTGGGGCACCTGGTCGCCTCGGCCCATCTGCTCGGCTTCCGCGCCGCTGTCCTGCGTTCGCTGCCCAACTCCGTCTGGGCCCAGCGCGCACTCGGCCGCCTCGGCCCGATCCAGGTGACCGGTGCCGGCGGTGGCCCGCGGACCATCCGGCTCCGGCTGTCGCCGGCCGTCATGGCGGCCGCGCGCGGCACCTTCGGCTGACCCGGCTGCCGGGGAGCCGCCTCCCCGGCCGTGCCGCGCCCGCCCGCGTGCAGTTCGATGGCGCGGTGAGCTTTCCTCCCCCACCGACCGTGCCGGCTCGGGCCGGCGACCGCGTCGAGCCCGTCGCCGCGCCCGGCCCTTCGCCGACGGCCGCCAGACGATCGGCGGCCCGGACTGCGGTCCACCGGGACACCGGCCCGGGTTCGTATCCGTCAGCGACGCTGTCATCTCCGTCAGGGGCGCTGTCATCTCCGTCAGGTGCACTGCCGGACGTGGCGCCGGAGTCGGTGTTCCCGGACTGTCACGAGGCCGACGTCCCGCTGCTGCGTGCCGACGGCACGCTGCCCGTCGCCATCTGGGCGCCGGACGCTGCCGGGATTGCGCTGTGCCTGCCCCACCCGGACCGGCCGGGCGACCCGACGGCGGAGCGGCGCGTCGAGCTGGCGGCCGTGGGCGACGGGTGGTGGCGGGGTGCGGCAGCCGGCGTCGCGGCAGGCGCGCTCTACGGGGTACGGGTGCACGCCGGCGCCGGAGGTCCCGGGAGCGGTCTCGGGGACCTGCTGCTGGACCCGTACGCGCGCGCGGTGACCACCGCCGGCCCGGGCGGCCGGCCGTGCTGCGTCGTCCCTGACCCCGCGACCGACGCGGGCCCGACCGGCTTCGACTGGTCGCGCGACGTCCGCCCGGCCCACGCCCGGGACGGACTCGTCGTCGACGAGATCCACGTCCGGGGGTACACCCGACTGCACCCGGACGTCCCGGAGGCCCAGCGCGGCACCTACGCCGGCCTGGCCCACCCGGCCGTCGTCGCGCACCTGCAGGCGCTCGGGGCCACCGCCGTCGAACTGCTGCCGGTGCACCAGTTCGCCACCGAGCCGCGGCTGGCCGCGCTCGGGCTGACCAACGTGTGGGGGTACAACACCTTGGCGTTCAACGCCCCGCACGACGGCTACAGCAGCGCCGGCGGTCGCGGTGGGCAGGTGGGCGAGTTCAAGGCGATGGTCGCCGCGCTGCACGAGGCAGGCATCGCCGTGCTGCTCGACGTGGTCTACAACCACACGGCCGAGCAGGGTCCGGACGGGGTCACCACCAGCCTTCGGGGCCTCGCCGACCGCACCAGCTACCGGCACACCCCCGACGGCGCCTACCTCGACGTCACCGGCTGCGGCAACACCGTCGACCTGTCACATCCGGTGATGCTGCGTCTGGTGCTGGACTCGCTGCGGTACTGGGTCACGCAGATGCACGTCGACGGGTTCCGCTTCGACCTGGCCCCTGCCTTGTGCCGGGCGCCGGTCGCGCGGGGCAACGGGTTCGACCCCGTGTCGCCGTTCCTGGCGGCCGTCGGGCAGGACCCGGTGCTGCGTCGGGCCGTGCTGATCGCCGAGCCGTGGGACATCGGGGACGGCGGCTACGTCCTCGGCGGCTTCCCGCCCGGCTGGGCGGAGTGGAACGACCGGTTCCGCGACACGGTCCGCGACTTCTGGCGGGGCGGGGCGCAGGGGCTCGCCGCCCCCCGCCCGATGCCCGAGCGCCGGTCGGCCCGCCGCGTCGGCGCTGCCGCCCGGGCGGCTGCCGCAGCCGACAGCGTCGCGGCAGGCGGCACCCCGGTCCACGGCACAGTGGCAGCCGGCGCTCTGGCACCCGGCGCAGCGGCACCCGGCGCAGTGGCGCCCGTCCCGCCGGTGGCCGCAGCGCATCCGGCGGACCATCGGCGACCGGACCACGGCGCCACCCTTTGCGACCTCGCCTCGCGGCTGGCCGGGTCCAGCGACGCCTTCGACCACGGTGGCCGCTCGCCGCTGGCGTCGGTCAACTTCGTCACCGCCCACGACGGGTTCACGCTGACCGACCTCGTCAGCTACGACGGGAAGCACAACGAGGCCAACGGCGAGGACAACCGGGACGGCACCGGGGACAACCGCTCGTCCAACCACGGTGTCGAGGGACCGAGGGCCGACGCCGACGTGCTCGAGCTGCGCGCGCGACAGCGCCGCAACCTGCTCGCGACGGTACTGCTGTCGGCCGGGACCCCGATGCTGCTGGGCGGTGACGAGCTGGACCGGACCCAGGACGGCAACAACAACGCGTACTGCCTGGACGACCCGACGACCTGGGTCGACTGGAGTGCGGCCGGGGCCGGCCCCGGGACGGACCTGACGCGGTGGGTGCGGCGGCTGATCGACCTGCGGACCGAGCACGCCTGCCTGCGGCCGACGGTGTTCGCCGAGCAGGGCGAGCCGGGTGCGGCCCGGTGGCTGACCGGCACCGGGTTGCCGATGGAGCCGGGCGACTGGTTCGACCCGGACAACCAGACGCTCGGGATGCTGCGGCCCGGTGTCGGCGTGGACGCCCCGGCCGTCCTCGCGCTGTTCCATGCGGGTGCCCAGCACCGGACGGTCCGGCTGCCGCAGCGGTCGGTCGCCGGCGACGCGCCGTGGCGGGTGGTCGCCGACTCGGCCTACCCGGTGTCGTCACGTGCGGAGCCGGACCAGCCGGGCGTGGTCGAGCCTGGTGCCGCCGTGGGAATGACGGCCCGCTCGGTCGTGATCCTCGTCCAGCGGTCCTGACCGACCGTTGACGCCCTACCCAGCGAGTTCCACAGTGCCCGCACCACTCGTTGTCGAGGGGATCGTCACTCATGCGACTTCGTCGGATGCTTCTGCCGCTGGCGTTTCTCGCCCCGCTGCTCCTCCTGACGTACCCGACGGCGGTCCCTGGGGCGTCATTGGCCAATACGCGAGCGCCCGCGGCCCCGGGAACGATGGCGACCGATCCCCTCGTCGTCGATCTCCAAGCGCTGGTCGACGGCTCAGCGGAGCTGTACTCCGGGCTCTGGGTGGATGAGGAAACGAACACGGTATTCGTGGGTTCGGTCGGTCCGGACGGTGACCGGCAGGTGCAGGCGGTGGCCGGCCGATACCCCACAGCACCGACGTCGGCCCAGGTCAGCCCGGTCCGTGTCGCCAGAAGCTCCGCCGATCTGTCGGCGATCCGGAACGCACTGCTCCACGATCCGTCGATCAGTACACTTCTGGCGCCCGTCTACTCCTATGACGGGCCGCTCGCCCAGACAGGTCAGGTTGAGCTCGGGATTGTCCGCGCCTCACCGTCCCTGGTCGGTTATGACGACGTCGCGTTCGCCGGTGCTTCCATCGACGTCACGGTGACGGTGAAGCGGCCATGGACCCGGGCGCTGTCGGTCGCGGCGCTCGGCTGCCCGGTCGACCCGACACCGGGCTCGGCTTCGCAACGCCCCCCGCTTCCGCCGGGTGACTACCAGGTCGTCGCCGTGCTGAGCAACCGCACGAGTCGGGTCGTCGGCAACCCGCGCGGCGTGACCCTGTGACCGGAGGAGACGCCTGTCCACCGACCAGGGAAACAGTCAGCCGGCGACGCGGACCAGCCCGAGCTCGACGGGCGACACCAGGTTCGGGTGGGCGGGCACGACGCGGACGGTGTATCCGAACCCGCCTGCGCGCTGCAGGCTGACCTGCCCGTCGTACCGGACCGGCCCCTGTCCGCCGGGTGCCGACGGATCCGCCGGCACCCGGGCCAGCGGGGTGGTGGCCGGTTCGACCAGCTGGTCGTCGGCATCGGCGGTCCCGTGCAGGACCTCGACCCGGACGTCGTCCGGGGACAGCGACCCGAGGCCGACGGCGGCGCGGACCGTGAGCACCGCTCCCACCGTCGGCGCCTGCAACGGGCCGTCGGGTGAGGCGATGTCGGAGTCGACCGAGTCGATGTTGACCTGCGGCCAGCCGGACCGGACGTACTGCTTCCACCGGGCGAGGTCGGCGGCGGCGGACTGGCTGGACACGGCCGCCGCCGAAGCCGCAGCCGGCCGGTACAGCTGCCCGACGTAGTCCCGGACCATCCGGGTCGCCAGCACCTTCGGGCCGAGGGAGGTGAAGGTGTCCCGGAGCATCGCCAACCACCGAGTCGGCAGACCGTCGCCGTCCAGCCCGTAGTACGCCGGGGTCACCTCCGTCTCCAGCAGCTCGTAGAGCGCGTCCGCCTCCAGGTCGTCACGGCGGTCCGGGTCGGCGACGCCCTCTGCCGACGGGATCGCCCACCCGTTGTCCCCGGTGAACCACTCGTCCCACCAGCCGTCGCGGATGGACAGGTTGAGGCCCCCGTTGAGTGCCGCCTTCATCCCCGAGGTCCCGCAGGCCTCGTAGGGCCGCAGCGGGTTGTTGAGCCAGACGTCACAGCCGGGGTAGAGCGGCTTGGCCATCGAGATGTCGTAGTCGGGCAGGAACACGATGCGGTGGCGGACCGCGGGGTCGTCGCTGAACCGGACGATCTGCTGGATCAGGCCCTTCCCGCCCTCGTCGGCGGGGTGGCTCTTGCCGGCGATGACGATCTGGACCGGTCGCTCCGGGTCGGTGAGCAGCCGCCGCAGCCGGTCCGGGTCGCGCATCATCAGCGTCAGCCGCTTGTAGGACGGCACCCGGCGCGCGAAGCCGATGGTCAGCACGTCCGGGTCCAGGGCGCCGTCCACCCAACGCAGTTCCGCGTCGGTCGCGCCGCGGGCGTGCCAGGACGCGCGCAGCCGGGCACGTGCGTCCCCGACCAGCCGCGCACGCAGCACCCGCTTGACCGACCACAGCTGGTCACCGGGCACCTCGTCGATCCGCGACCAGTCCCCGTCGTCGTGTTCGAGGTTCCCGACGGAGGCGCTGAACAGCTCGGCGAGCTCCGGCGCGACCCAGCTGGGGCCGTGCACCCCGTTGGTGATGGCGGCGATAGGGATCTCGGGCACGTCCACCCCGGGCCACAGCGGCGCGAACATCCCGCGACTGACCTCGCCGTGCAGCAGCGACACGCCGTTGCGGCGCGAGGACAGACGCATGCCCATCACCGCCATGTTGAACACGCCCGGGTCACCGCCCTGGTAGTCCTCGCGGCCCAGCTCGAGCACCCGGTCCACCGGCACTCCCGGCGCCGCGTTCGGGCCGCCGAAGTGGTCGCCGACCAGACCGAGGGCGAACCGGTCGATGCCCGCCGGGACGGGGGTGTGGGTGGTAAAAACGGTGCCTGCCCGGACGGTCTCCAGGGCTGCGTCGAACTCGAAGCCGGCGTCCTCGGTCAGCTCCCGGATGCGCTCGAGCCCCTGGAACCCGGCATGCCCCTCGTTGGCGTGGTAGACGACCGGCTCCGGATGCCCGGTGATCCGGCAATAGGCCCGCAGCGCCCGGACCCCGCCGATGCCGAGCAGCATCTCCTGTTGCAACCGGTGCTCAGGCTCGCCCCCGTAGAGCCGGTCGGTCACGTCGCGCTCGGCCGGCGCGTTCTCCTCGACGAAGCTGTCCAGCATCAGCAGCGGGACCCGGCCGACGCGGGCCACCCACACCTGCGCGGCGACCCGCCGGTCGCCCGGCAGGCCGACCGCGACGTGCACCGGCCGGCCGTCGGCCTCCCGCAGGACGCTCAACGGCAGCCCGGCCGGGTCGACCAGCGGGTACCGCTCCTGCTGCCAGCCCTCCCGGGACAGGGACTGCCGGAAGTAGCCGAGCCGGTACAGCAGCCCCACGCCGACCAGTGGGACACCGAGATCGCTGGCCGCCTTGAGGTGGTCCCCGGCGAGGATGCCGAGGCCGCCGGAGTACTGCGGCAGCACCGCGGCCACCCCGAACTCGGCGGAGAAGTACGCCACCGCCGCCGGTGCGGGCGCCGGCTCGCGCTGGTACCACAGGTCCCCGGCCAGGTAGGCGCCCAGATCCGCCGACACCTCGGCCATCCGGGCGACGAAGGCGGCGTCCTGGCCCAGCTCGGTGAGTCGGGCCGGTGACACCGCCCCCAGCAGTCGCAGCGGGTCCTCGTCGACGGACTGCCAGAGCACCGGGTCGACAGAGGCGAACAGCGCCTGGGTCGGCTGGTGCCAGGACCACCGCAGATTGTTCGCGAGCTCCTCCAGCGGCTCCAGCGCAGGGGGAAGCGTGGGACGGACGGTGAAACGACCGATAGCGCGCACGGCGTCAAGGTAACGGTCCGGGCAGCTGTGGGCGCGGCTGTAGGCCCGTGGTCGGGCCAGTGGTTGGGGCGGTGGCCGCACCGGAACCAGCGCCGCGCGACCTGTCGGCGGATGTCGGTACGTTCAGCGCGTGCCGACGCCGAAGCCAGCGCGCCGCCCGGGCCGCGCATCCGACAGCTCGCCCGCTGCAGCCTCTCCTGCCGGTTCCGCTGCCGGTTCCCCCGCCGGGTCCCCGGCCGATTCGGCGGCCGGGGCGTCGCCTGGTCCGGGCCGCACCACTCGCCCCGCCCCGAGCGCAGCCGCGGCAGCCGGACCGACCGAGGCGACGCCGGTCGCGACGGACGCGCCCGGACCGGTTGGACCGCAGGCGGCCGCGGCACCGCCGGCGATCGACCCGGTGCCCGGCGGCGTCGGGTCGACGAGCGTCGCCGGGCCGACCGGTGACGCGGCCGACGCACCTACTGCCACGGCCACCGGATCCGCCGGTGGGGCCGTCGGCGCGCTGCACCCGCAGCCGGCGCCGCCCGGCGCCCTGGGCGGGCGGGTCTGCGTGGTCGGCGTCACCCCGGTCGTCGACGACGGCCGCCGTTCCGCCAAGGCGGTCCTCGACGAGGCGTTCCCCGTCGGCGCCACGGTGTTCCGCGAGGGTCACGACGCGCTGGCGGCCGAGGCGGTGCTGATCCGCCCCGACGGCACCGAGCTGCCGCCGGTGCGGATGGCACTGACCGCGCCCGGGACGGACCGGTACGCGGCCTGGGTGCGGCCGGACGCCGAGGGCGCGTGGACCTACCTGGTCCAGGCCTGGAGCGACCCGTGGGCGACCTGGCGGCACGTCGCCGAGGTAAAGGTGCCGGCCGGCATCGACGTCGAGCTGACCTTCGCCGAGGGACACCTGCTGTTCACCCGGGCCGCGGCCGCCACGACGGACGCGGCCGAACGGACCGCCTTCGCGCGGATCGCCGCGGTGTTGGGCGACCCCGGCGCCGACACCGACGAGCGGTTCGTGCTGGCCACCGGCCACCAGGCCGAGCAGGCGTTCTCCGCCGCGCCGCTGCGCGATCTGCTGACCCGGTCCGGCACCCGGCCGCTGCAGGTCTCCCGGCAGCGGGCGCTGGTGGGCAGCTGGTACGAGTTCTTCCCGCGCTCGATCGGTGCCACGCCCGACCCGGGGACGGGCGTCCTGCGGTCCGGGACCCTGGCGACGGCCGCTACCGAGCTGGACCGGGTCGCCGCCATGGGTTTCGACGTGGTGTACCTGCCGCCGATCCACCCGATAGGCCGCGCGTTCCGCAAGGGCCCGAACAACACCCTGAACGCCGGACCGGACGACGTCGGCTCACCGTGGGCGATCGGCTCGCCGAAGGGTGGCCACGACGCGGTGAACCCGGACCTGGGGACCATCGAGGACTTCGACGCCTTCGTCGCCCGGGCGCGCGAGCTCGGCCTGGAGGTCGCCCTCGACTTCGCGCTGCAGGCCAGCCCGGACCATCCGTGGGTCACCACGCATCCGGAATGGTTCGGTATCCGCGCGGACGGGTCGATTGCCTACGCGGAGAACCCACCGAAGAAGTACCAGGACATCTACCCGGTCAACTTCGACCGCGACCTGGCCGGGATGATCGCCGAGTCGCTCCGATTGCTGCGGCACTGGATGGCGCACGGCGTCCGCATCTTCCGGGTCGACAACCCACACACCAAGACGGTGCAGTTCTGGGAGGCGGTTCTCGGGGAGATCCACCGCAGCGACCCGGACGTGGTCTTCCTGGCCGAGGCATTCACCCGCCCCGCGATGATGCGCGAGCTGGCCAAGGTCGGGTTCGACCAGTCCTACACCTACTTCACCTGGCGTACCGGCAAACAGGAGATCACCGAGTACCTCACCGAGCTCTCCGACGTCACCAGCCCGGTGCTACGGCCCAACTTCTTCGTCAACACCCCGGACATCCTGCACGCGTTCCTGCAGCAGGGCGGCCCGGCGGCCTTTGCGATCAGAGCGGTGCTCGCGGCGACCAGCTCGCCGACCTGGGGGGTCTACTCCGGGTTCGAGCTCTTCGAGAACCTGCCGGTCCGCGAGGGGAGCGAGGAGTACCTCGACACCGAGAAGTTCCAGCTGCGGCCCCGCGACTTCGCCGGCGCCGAGGCGCGGGGACACAGCCTGGTCCCACTGATCACCAGGCTGAACGCGATCCGCCACCAGCACCCGGCGTTGCAGCGCCTGCGTGGACTGCGGTTCCACTCGACGCCGGACGACGCGGTCCTGGCGTACTCCCGGGTCGAGGGGGACGACGTCGTACTCACCGTGCTGCTGCTCGACCCGTACAACGTCCACGAGACAGTGGTCGACATCGACGAGACGGCGTTGGGCTTCCCGAGCCACGCGGAGTTCGACGTGACCGACCTGATCTCCGGCGAGCGGTGGCGCTGGGGCCGGCGCAACTACGTCCGTCTCGACCCGTGGACGCGGGTCGCGCACGTCTTCTCGGTCACCCGGTGACCCCGGATGCTGCCGGCGACCCCGATGCTGCCGGTCAATCCGTGACCCCCGCCCCCCGAAGGATCCTGCGGTGACGAGCCTGCCCGACCTCGCGGCTGCCCGCGCCTCCGCGGCGACCGCGCGTACCACCACCCCGGACCACCGACCCGCCCTCCGGCCGACCCGGGTCGGGCCCGCGGACACCCCGACGTCCCAGCACGCGGAGGAGCAGGCTTTCCTCGCCCCTGCCGGCGAGCGGCAGCTGAGCTCGGACGAGCCCGCGTGGTTCAAGACCGCGGTCTTCTACGAGGTGCTCGTACGCAGCTTCGCCGACTCCGACGGTGACGGCACCGGCGATCTGCGTGGGCTGACCGACAAGCTGGACTACCTGTCCTGGCTCGGGGTCGACTGTCTGTGGTTGCCGCCGTTCTTCACCTCCCCGTTGCGCGACGGCGGCTACGACGTCAGTGACTACTGCGACGTCCTACCGGTTTTCGGCACGCTGGACGACTTCCGCAACTTCGTCGCCCGGGCCCACGAGCGCGGGATCCGGGTGATCGTCGACTTCGTCGCGAACCACACCTCCGACGCCCACCCGTGGTTCCAGGCCAGCCGCAGCGACCCCGACGGGCCGTTCGGGGACTTCTACGTCTGGGCCGACGACGACTCCCGGTACGCCGATGCGCGGATCATCTTCGTCGACACCGAGACCAGCAACTGGTCGTTCGACCAGGTCCGCAAGCAGTATTTCTTCCACCGCTTCTTCTCCCACCAGCCGGACCTGAACTTCGACAACCCGGCGGTGCAGGACGCGATCATCTCCTCGCTGCGGTTCTGGCTGGACCTCGGCATCGACGGGTTCCGTCTCGATGCCGTGCCCTACCTGTTCGAACGGGAGGGCACCAACTGCGAGAACCTGCCCGAGACGCATGCTTTCCTCAAGCGCATCCGCTCCGAGATCGACGCCGACTACCCCGACACAGTCCTGCTGTGTGAGGCCAACCAGTGGCCGGCCGATGTCGTGGAGTACCTCGGCGACCCGGCGGTTGGCGGGGACGAGTGCCACATGGCCTTCCACTTCCCGGTGATGCCGCGACTGTTCATGGCGGTTCGCCGGGAGAGCCGCTACCCGATCAGCGAGATCCTCGAGCAGACCCCGGCGATTCCGGACTCCTGCCAGTGGGGTGTGTTCTTGCGCAACCATGACGAGCTGACCCTGGAGATGGTCAGCGACGAGGAACGCGACTACATGTGGGGCGAGTACGCCAAGGACCCCCGGATGAAGGCCAACATCGGCATCCGTCGGCGGCTGGCCCCGCTGCTGGACAACGATCGGAACCAGATCGAGCTGTTCACCGCATTGCTGCTCGCCCTGCCGGGGTCCCCGGTCCTGTACTACGGCGACGAGATCGGGATGGGCGACAACATCTGGCTCGGCGACCGCGACGGCGTACGCACCCCGATGCAATGGACGCCGGACCGCAACTCCGGGTTCTCCAGCTCGGAGCCGGGGCGGCTCACCCTGCCGGTGGTGATGGACGCCGTGCACGGCTACCAGGTCACGAACGTCGAGGCACAGCTTGCGAACACCAGTTCGCTGCTGCACTGGACGCGCCGGATGATCGCGGTGCGCAAGGCGCACAACGCATTCGGTCTGGGCAGCTTCCGCGACCTCGGCGGGTCGAATCCGGGCGTGCTCGCGTTCGTCCGTGAGTACCACGGGGACAAGGTGCTCTGCGTCAACAATCTTTCGAGGTTCGCTCAGGCGACCGAGGTCGACCTGCGTACCTGGGAGGGGCATACGCCGGTCGAGCTCATCGGCGGTTCCCGGTTCCCCAGGATCGGCGAACTGCCCTACCTGCTGACCCTCGCCGGCCACGGTTTCTACTGGTTCCGCCTGCAGCCGGCCGAAGCACCGGGTGCTGCCGGCCCGCAGTCCGCGGGGAGCCCGACGTGACCGACCCCGGTGTAAGCGGGCCCGGGGTCGACGTGCGCAACCACCCGACGGCGGAGCGGGCCGGCCTGTCGACGCTGTTGGCCGACTGGCTGCCCCGCCAGCGCTGGTGCGCGCTTGCCGCCGACAGCGCGGTCGCCGTGGAGATCCTGGAGTGGACCCCGCTGCCGGACGTCGACCCGGTGTTCCACCACCTCGTGGTCGGGGCGACTGCGCGGGGTCAGGGCCCGCGCGCCGCGCAGGTGTACCAGGTCCCGCTGACCTTCCGCCCCGAGCCCGACGACTCCCCCACCCGCCGGCAGGTCGGTGAAGTCGACGGTGTCCACGTCTTCGATGCGCTCTGGGACCGGGAGACGGCGGTGCTGCTGATGCGGTTGCTGGGGCAGGGTCGCGCGGTCGGGGCGTTGGACTTCACCAGCGGACCGGCTCCAGGGCTGCCCAGCGACGGTCCGCCGCGGGTGCTCAGCGTCGAGCAGTCGAACACTTCCCTCGTCTACGGCGAGGACGTGATCGTCAAGGTCTTCCGTCGGCTGTGGCCCGGGGTCAACCCGGACATCGAGATTGGAGCGGTGCTCACCGAGGCCGGCGCGGCCGACGTGCCCGCGCTGCTCGGGTCGGCGTCCGGAAGCTGGCCGGACCCGACAGCCGGCGGCTCGATCGCCCGCGGCAGTCTCGCGATGGCGCAGGCCTTCCAGCGGAACGCGACCGACGGGTGGGACCTCGCGCTGGCCAGCGTCCGGGACCTGCTCGCCGAGGAGGACCTGCACGCGGAGGAGGTCGGCGGTGATTTCGCCGCCGAGGCGGACCGACTCGGGCAGACCGTCGCCGGTGTGCACGTCGACCTCGCCCGGCACCTCCCGACCGACTCCCTGGACGGCGGCCGGACCACCGCGCTCGCCGCCCTGTTCCGCAACCGGCTGGACGCGGCGGCTGTCGAGCTCGACGTCCTTGGTCCGCTCGTGCCGGGCCTCTCGGCGCTGTATGACGCCCTGGCCGAGACGGGCGGGCCGATCGCCGTCCAGCGGGTGCACGGCGACCTGCATCTCGGGCAGGCGGTCCGGACGCTGCGCGGCTGGCGGGTGCTCGACTTCGAGGGCGAGCCGGCCCGGGGGATCAGCGAGCGGACCGCGCTGGACTCGCCCCTGCGCGATGTCGCCGGCATGCTCCGCTCGTTCGAGTACGCCTCCCGGCAGGCTCTGGCCGGGGCCGCGGAGAACCGCCAGCGCAGCTACCGGGCGGCGGAGTGGCGCGACCGCAATGTCGACGCGTTCTGCCGGGGCTACGCGGAGGTCTCCGGGAGCGACCCACGCGAGTCCGGGGTGTTGTTGCGCGCGTACGAGACCGACAAGGCGGTCTACGAACTGTTGTACGAGGCCCGCTACCGGCCGTCCTGGATCCCGGTGCCGCTGGCGGCGCTGACCCGGTTGGCGGCCACCGAGGGGAGCACACGATGAGCACCACCGGGCAGGGCACCGAAAGGCAGGGCACCGAAAGGCAGGGCACCGACAGCCAGGGCGGGACGGTGCCCCGGACACCGGCCGCCCGGCGGGTCGATGTCGCGGAGCTGGACCGCCTCGTGGGGGGTGCCCACCCGGACCCGCACGGCGTGCTCGGGGCACACGTGGACGGGGCGACGCTCACCATCAGGGCGCTGCGCCCGTTCGCGGACTCGGTGACCGCGGTCCTGCGTGCGCCGGGCAGCCCGGTGGTTGAGCTCCCGCTGACGCACGAACACGAAGGCGTCTGGGTCGGGGCCACCAGCTCCCCGGTTCCGGGCGAGGTGCCCGACTACCGGCTCGTCGTCAGCCGCGGTGGGGTGGACAGGGTGGAGGACGACCCGTACCGGTACCTGCCGACGCTCGGCGGACTGGACCTGCACCTGGTTGGCGAGGGTCGCCACGAACAGCTGTGGGAAGTACTCGGTGCCAACCACCACACCTACTCGGCGGTGAACGGGCCGGTGACAGGCACCTCGTTTGCGGTGTGGGCCCCGAATGCCCGCGGCGTGCGCGTGGTCGGTGACTTCAACCGGTGGGACGCGCGCGTCAACCCACTGCGCTCTCTGGGCAGCAGTGGCGTGTGGGAGCTGTTCGTCCCGGGAGTCGGCACCGGTGACTTCTACAAGTTCGAGGTGCTCGGCGCGGACTCGGTGTGGCGGACCAAGGCTGACCCGCTGGCGAAGTGGACCGGGGTGGCCCCCGATACCGCATCGCGCGTCTTCACCAGCCAGTTCGCGTGGTCCGACGACGCATGGTTCGACAAGCTCCGCGGGGGGAATCCGTACCGCGAGCCGATGAGCATCTACGAGGTCCACCTCGGTTCCTGGCGGCATGGGCTGGACTATCCCGCGCTCGCCACCGAGCTGGTCGACTACGTCGTCGAGCAGGGCTTCACCCACGTGGAGTTCCTGCCCGTGGCCGAGCACCCGTTCGGTGGCTCCTGGGGCTACCAGGTGACCTCCTACTACGCGCCGATGGCCGGGCTGGGCAACCCCGACGACTTCCGGCTGCTGGTGGACAGGCTGCACGCGGCCGGCATCGGGGTGATCGTCGACTGGGTACCGGGGCACTTCCCCCGCGACCAGTGGGCACTGGCCCGCTTCGACGGGACGCCGCTGTACGAACACCCGGACCCCCGCCGCGGCGAGCAGCCGGACTGGGGCACCTACGTGTTCGACTTCGGCCGGCACGAGGTCCGCAATTTCCTGGTCGCCAACGCCCTGTACTGGTTGGCGGAGTTCCATGTCGACGGGCTGCGGGTGGACGCGGTGGCCTCGATGCTGTATCTGGACTACTCCCGGGCCGAGGGCGAGTGGGTCCCGAATGCGTTCGGGGGTCGGGAGAATCTGGAGGCCGTCTCCTTCCTGCAGGAGGCGAATGCGACCGTCTACCGGCGCCACCCGACCGCGCTGATGATCGCCGAGGAGTCGACCGCCTGGCCGGGCGTCACCCGGTCGACCGACTCCGGTGGGCTCGGGTTCGGCTTCAAGTGGAACATGGGCTGGATGCACGACTCCCTGGCCTACATCGCCGAGGAGCCGATCTACCGCCAGTACCACCACGGCCGGATGACATTCTCGATGGTCTACGCATACTCGGAAAACTTTATCCTGCCCATCAGCCACGACGAGGTCGTCCACGGCAAGGGCTCGCTGCTGGGCAAGATGCCCGGTGACCGGTGGCGCCAGTTCGCCAACCTGCGGGCCTACCTGGGTTACATGTGGGCGCACCCGGGCAAGCAGTTGCTGTTCATGGGCAGCGAGCTCGGCCAGTACCGCGAGTGGTCGGAGAGCCGCGGCCTGGACTGGGACCTGCTCCAGGTGGCCGAGCACGCCGGGGTGCAGCGCCTGGTCCGTGACCTCAACACCGTGTACCGGGCGAGCCCGGCGCTGTTCACCGCCGACCACCAGCCGACCGGGTTCAGCTGGATCGACGCCGACGACGCCTCGGCCAACGTGTTGAGCTTCCTGCGGTTCGGCTCCGACGGCTCGATGGTCGCTGCGGTCTCGAACTTCTCCCCGGTGCCCCATCACGCCTACCGCATCGGCCTACCGCGCGCCGGGCGGTGGACGGAGGTGCTCAACAGCGACGCCGAGCTCTACGGCGGCTCCGGGGTGGGCAACCACGGGAGCATCGCGGCGATCGAGCAGGAGTGGTTCGGGTTCCCGGCATCGGCCTCGGTCGTGCTGCCGCCGCTGGCCAGCGTCTGGTTCCGTCGCGACGCCGACTGAGGCTCACCGTCGCGACGCCGACTGAGGCTCACCGTCGCGACGCCGACTGAGGCTCACCGTCGCGACGCCGACTGAGGCTCACCGTCGCGACGCCGACTGAGGCTCAGAACAGGGCGTTGGCCAGCTTGATCCGGGCCGCGGCCACCCGGCGGTCGTCAGAGCCGAGCACCTCGAACAGCTCCAGCAGGCGGGACCGGACCTGGTCGCGGGCAGGGCCGGCGGTGAGCCGCACGAGCCCGACGAGCCGCTCGAAGGCGGCCTCGACCGTTCCCGCGACGAACTCGGCGTCCGCAGCGGCCAGCCCGGCGACCACGTCCGCCGGGTCCGCTGCCGCAGCCGCGGTGACCGCGTCCGGGTCGGTGTCGGCGGTACGGGCCAGCAGGCTGACCTGCGCGAGGCCCGCGACGGCTTCCGGCAGGTTCGGCTCGACGGCGAGCAGCTTGCGGAACACCTCCACAGCAGTCGCGTAGTCGCCGGCCTCGACGGCGTCGTAGGCGGCGGTGAAGCGGGGATCCTCGGGCGGATCGGCATCCTCATCCGGCGGGGCCGCTGCTGAGGAGCCCGCCGGCGGCCGCGGTGTGGCGACGCCGGCCAGCCCGTTCTCGGCACCGACGCGCAGCAGCTCGTCGAGCACCTGGCGGACCTGCTGCTCGGGGATCGCGCCGGCGAACAGCGGGACCAGCTGCCCGGCGACCACGCCGACCACCGTCGGGATCGACTGGACCTGCAGCGCGGCTGCGATCCGCTGTTCAGCGTCGACGTCGACCGTCGCCAGGACGAACCGGCCCGCATACTCGTCGGCGAGGCGCTCCAGCGCGGGCGAGAGCTGCTTGCACGGTTCGCACCAGGTCGCCCAGAGGTCGAGAACGACCGGGACGGTCATCGACTCCTCGAGGACGTCGGCCTGGAAGGTCGCCTCGGTGACGGCGCGCGTGTACGAACCGGGTGCCGCACCGCCGTCGACGGCGGCCGACGTGTCCGGCGCCGGCCGGCCACCCGGTGCAGGCCGACCCGTCCCGGCCGCCTCGGGCCCGTCGGTCAGGGGCCGCTGGGACGCGAGCCCATCGGTCGGGGCCACCGGCGCGCGGTACGTCGAGAGGTCGACGGCGCCCCGAGCGGAAATCGGCGGGCGCGGTGCCGGTGGCGCCGGGCGACCGCTGGGCGCACCCCCCGCCGGCGGACGGGCCGAACCGGGGGTGCGGGCGGGCGAGGGTCGGCCCGGGCGTCCGGGAACAGAGGGCGGTGCGGCAGCCATGACCCCATCCTCGTTCGGCCGGGTCCCCGCGTCCAAAGCCGGACGGGTGTCCCGGGGGCCGACGGGGTGGTCAGCCGCCGAAACCGACGCGACGCCGCCTGCTGGTACCCGCTCCCCTGCCGGTACGGGACGGGTGCGGGCCGGCAGACTGCGGGCCGGCAGACTGCGGGCCGGACGGCGGCGGGCCGGACGGCGGCGGGCCGGACGGGCGGGACTTGGACGGGTTCGGACCGCTCACCTCCCGGACGACGACCTCGCGGCTGACGGAGGTGGCGTTGCGCCGCAGCCCGGCGCGCTGGATGACGCGCTGCATCGTCAGGTCCCGCTCGTGGGGATGCCCGATGTAGCGGATGTCACGCAGGCCCTGCGCCTGCGCCGCGGACTCGAACACGAAGTGGCCGTACTCGAGGACGCGGCCGAGCAACGGCGTGGTCACGGTGATGTCCAGGATGCGGGACAGCGGCATCGTCGCCGTCTGCCGGTCGAGGAATCCGTGCACGCGGAACACCCGGAAGTTGGTGATGACGAAGCGGTCCATGTGGTCGAGCAGCACCTTCGCCACGCACCGGGCGAGCAGCGCCGCAGCCGGGAGCACGACCAGGTGCGGCACGCCGCGGACGCCGTCCAGGACGACCAGCCCGACCGCGAGCACGAGTTCGAGTACCCGGGGCACGAACACGATCCAGTGGTGGCGGACCTCGTCGACGATGTACTCCCCCTCGTCCGGGACGAGTTCGTCGCCGACCCTGGGGATGAACCAGGCCGCTACCACCGCACCGGCCCCGGTCAGGCCGCAAGCGCCGAGAAGAAGCGCCCGATTGCCGTGAACAGACCGTGGATTCCGCTGATCGCCCCAGAGACCGCCCCGGCGGACGCTTCGGGCTTGGTGACCACGTAGTACACGAGGAACGCGACCAACAACCAGAGCAGTGCCTTCTTCAGGACACCGACCACGACGTCCTCCTCGCCGCCCGGTCGCGGCACGCGCTGGCCCTGGTGCTCGGCCGTCTGGCCGCTACGACTACCGCGGCGGCGTGCAGAGACTACGCCCGGCGACTGTCTTCGTCACACGCGCCCCTCCCGTCACACCCGTGACGGACGTCGAACTTCGGGCGTCGGTTCGCACGTCCTCCGCGACCAGTCCGGGAGGGCCGGGGCGACGGTTCGGCAATACGACGGACCAGTGGCACGACGCGCGGCGGCAACGACCGGGTCTTCGACCGACGGCTGCGGGTCGGACAGGGCAGATGCCCGCCTCGGGCGCTGCGGCGCCCTACATTGATCCCGGCACCATCGATGCGACGCAGTGGTGCGTCGTCCATCCGTACCGGAACGGTGCCGTGACCCCCGCCCGCCCGAGGCCTGCCGGTCCGCCGGTCCCAGCCCCCGTCCGCCAGTCCCCGTTCTCCAAGAGAAGTTGGCGGGTGGACAGACCGGCCCGAGGGCGGCAGGTGCGTCGACAGCGGCGGCCGCACCGGTCGTCGCACCGCACGACACGACGGAGCCCACCATGCCCGAACGCGAGACCGACAAGTCGTTCGCGCTGTTCCCCGGCGCGGCCGGGTCCCAGCCGGCCAAACCGACCGGCGGCACGCTGACCGGATCCGCGGTCGGACAGTTCGCCGTCGTCCTGCGCGGCTACGACCGGGGCCAGGTCGACGTGCACGTCAACCAGCTGGAGACGTCGATCGCCGAGCTGACCCGGCGTGGCAAGGCCGAGTACGCGGAGCTGATTGCGTTGCGCGAGGAGATCGGCGCGCACCGGCGCGAGGTCGCCGAGGCGCGACGGGTTCTCGCCGAAACCGAGCGTCCGACCTATGCGGGGCTGGGTGCCCGCGCGCAGGAGCTGTTGCGGCTGGCCGAGGAGCAGGCCGTCGAGATCATCTCCGGCAGCGAGGCGGAGAAGGCCCGGCGGATCGCCGAGATCGCCAACCAGGCCGCGGAGATCCGCCGATCGGCCGAGGCGGCGGCGATCTCGCTCCGGGAGAGCGCGAGCCGGGAAGCACAGGCCGCCGTCGCTGCAGCCGACCAGGCCGCGGCGACGATGCGCGAGTCCGCCGCCCGGGCCTCGGAAGAGGTCCGGGACAGCGCCGACCGCGAGGGCCTGGCCGTCCGAGAGGCGGCGGCGGCGGAGAGCGAGGAGCTGCGCGGTTCCGTCGAGCGCGACGGTTCCCGGCTGCGCGCGGTCGCCGAGCGGGAGGCGGCGGAGATCCGCGCGACGGCCCGGGGCGAGTCCGAGCAGTTGCGGATGATCACCAAGCGGGAGACCGACGCGCTGCGACTCGAGGTCGACCAGGTGGCCGAGGAGACCAGGCACCGCGTCAACCAGGACCGCTCCGACCTCGATGTCGAGCTGGCCCGGATGCGGGAGAACTCCGAGCGCGACGCGGCGGGCCGGCACGAAGCGGCCTTGGCGGCGGCGTCGCGGATGATCCACGAGGCCGAGCAGCGGGCCGAGGACGCCCGCCGCAGGGAGGTCGCCGCACAGGAGACAGCCGAGCAGCTCCGGGCTGAGAGCGAACACCGCGCGCACCAGCTGACCTCCTCGGCGCGCACCCAGGCCGAGGCCACGCTGGCCGACGCACGCACGCGGGCCGACGACATGGTCGCTCAGGCGCTCGCCGAGGTCGAGCGGCTGCACACCGATGCCGAGCAACACGCACAGCAGCTCTCCCGTCAGCACGACAGCGTCCAGGGTTACTTCAACCAGCTGCGCGCGGTGCTCGGCTCCGCCGGGCAGATGACCCCGGCGACCGAGGCGGCGATGGCCGCCGCGGAGGCCACCGCCAGCCTGCCGAATGTGACCTCACTGGCCCACCCGGACCAAGCCGACCCGGATGCCGATGCCACGGCTGGGGTCGCTACGGACGGGGACGCCACGGACGGGGACGCCACGGACGGAAACGTCACGGACAGGGACGTGGCGGACCGGACGGATCAAGACGAGGTCGGGAACGGGTCCGTCGGCCGGGATGAAGCCGACAGCCGGGCCGCGGCGCTGCGCTCCGCGTAGGCGGAGACGTCCGCGGTCCTCATCGGGCCGTCCCAGTGCCTCGGCAGCGGGGCGGTCCCGGCGCCGAGCACTGCGGCGAGGACCTCGTCGAGCACGCGCTCGGCAGCCCCGACCCACAGGTGGCGGGCCCGGTCCACCGCGACTACCCGGGCCTGCGGGACGACCGCGAATGCGGCACGGGCCGCCGCCGGTCGCAGGTAGTCGTCGAACTCCGGCACCACCGCGACGAGGGGACGGCCGTCGGCGGCCCACCGCGGCAGGGCCGCCCGGGCCGGGGGACGCAGCGGCGGGGACAGCAGCACCGCTCCGGCGACCCCGGGCACCAGGCCGTGCACCAGCGCCAGCTCCGTACCGAACGACCAGCCGAGCAGCCACGGCGCCGGCAGGGCCGCCGCGTCGACCGCCGCCAGGGCGGCTGCCACGTCCAGCCCCTCCGCATGTCCGTCGTCGAAGGCGCCCTCGCTGGTGCCGGCCTCACTGGCGGTGCCCCGGGTGTTGAACCGCAGGACGGCCACTCCGGCAAGCGCGGGCAGCCTGAAGGCCGCCTTGCGCAGGACGTGGCTGTCCATCATCCCGCCGGCGGTCGGCAGGGGGTGCAGGCAGACCAGCGTCGCAACCGGGTCGGCCGCCGCGGGCAGCGCCAGCTCCCCGACCAGCGCCAGCCCGTCCGCGGTGTGCAGGGTCAGCTGCGTCCGCCGGGCCGGCAGGACGCTGTTCGCCCGGACCGTCGCCCCGCCGCCGCTACCAGGAGCCGGTGCAGCCGTCACCATGCTCGCCCACTCGCGACGGTCCGGACGTGGCTGGACCAGCAGTGCCGGTGCCAGTGCCGCCGCACGCTGAGCCCCTCTGCACCGTCCAGTCGCGGCTGGACCGGCCAGACGACGAGGTGCGGCGTGCGCAGGGTGATCACCTGTAGGCAGCCGGGACACGTGTAGGCCTTCGCGGCAGCCGCACCGGTGACCGGGCGGATCGTGAACGGCTCGCCGCCGACCACCTGGACGGGACCGGACAGCAGGGGGGACAGCCCGACCGGGGTACCGGCCAGCGGGTCGCGGGCGGGGGACGCTGGCGCCGGTCCGGCGGCCGGTTCCGCGGGTCGAGCGGGATCCCCGCTGCCGGGACCGGGACCGGGACCGGCGTCGGGGCCCGCGCCGTCCACCGCCGGGAACTCCGCGCCGCGGGAACGGCGGGCGCGCACGCGTGCCTGGTAGGCGCGGGCTCGACGGGTCATCCCCCCATCCTCGTCGGCCGGCGCGCAGGCCACACTCCGCTGCGGGAGCCTGCCCGCGCCGCCGGGACGTCTCAGAACAGCCGCGTTCCGTCGTCGGGCAGCTCGCGCAGCGCGTCCAGGTCCAGCACGACGCAGCGGATCCCGCGGTCGGTGGCCAGCACCCGCGCCTGCGGCCGGAACTCCTGGGCGGCGAGGATCCCGCTCACCGGTGCGAGCAGGGAGTCCCGGTTCAGCAGCTCGAGGTAGCGCGTCAGCTGCTCCACCCCGTCGATCTCGGCCCGACGCTTGACCTCGACGGCGACGGTGCCGTCCGCTGCGTCGCGCACCAGCAGGTCGACCGGTCCGATCGCGGTCGGGTACTCGCGGCGGACCAGGCGCCAGCCCGGTCCGAGAACGTCCATCCGCCGGGCGAGCAGGCGTTGCAGGTCCGCCTCGACGCCGTCCTTGACCAGACCGGGCTCGGCCCCGAACTCGTGGCGGGAATCGTGGAGCACCTCGTGCACGGTCACCACCAGCTCTTCACCGCCCCGGTTGGCGACCCGCCACACACCTGGGGCGACGTCGGTGACCGGGACCTCCTCCACCAGCGCGCACGGCGGGCTCATCCAGTTCAGCGGCTTGTACGCCGACCCGTCGGAGTGCACGGACACCGACCCGTCGGCCTTGACCAGCAACAGCCGGGTGGCAATCGGCAGGTGGGCCGCGAGCCGTCCGCGGTAGTCGACCGAGCAGCGGGCCACGACGAGACGCACCAGCGCATCCTCCCCCGCGCCCCGCGCCCCGCGCCCCGCGCCCCGGTCGGACACCGCCCCAGTTCGGACACTGCCCCCGAGCCGTGGCGCGGGCGGATACTGGCCCGGTGCCGTGGTGGGGGACGTACGGGTTCGTGGCGGGCCCGGTGCTCGCACTTGGCGTCGTCGGTGTCCTGTCGCTGATCCTGCGCTGGGCTTTCGCCCGCGGCGGATCCGTGGTGGCCCGGCCGCCGCGTCGTGGCGCCCCCGGCGAGTACGGGATGCTCGTGCCCGTCAGCACACCGGTGGACCAGGCGCAGGCCGATCGTGTCGTCGCCTACCTCGCCGACCGGGGGGTCCGGGCGATTTCCGTCCCGACGACCGAGGGCCTGCGGACGATGGTGTTCCGCGACGACGAGCTCAAGGCGCACAACCTGCTGACGCTCGGCCGTGGCCGCCCCTGAGGCGCACGGGCCCTGAGCCGGTGGGCTCAGCCGAACGGGTCCGGGTCGGACTCGCGGATCACCGTCGCGCCGAGGCCACCGAGCGTCGCCTCGATGTCGGGATAGCCGCGGTCGACGTGGTGGACACCGGAGACCAGCGTCTCGCCGTCGGCCACCAGCCCGGCCAGCACCAGTCCGGCTCCGGCTCGGATGTCGGAGGCCACCACCGGGGCGCCGGACAGGCGCGTCTGCCCCCGGACGACGGCGTGGTGGCCGTCGGTCCGGATGCGAGCACCGAGTCGCGACAGTTCCTGGACGAACATGAACCGCGCCTCGTAGATGTTCTCGCTCACCATCGACGTGCCCTCGGCGATCGACAGCAGGCAGGTGAAGGGTGCCTGCAGGTCGGTCGGGAAGCCGGGGAAGGGGAGCGTCTGCACGTCCACCGCCCGCGGGCGCGTCGGCATCTGCAGTCGGACGCCGGGTCCGGTCCCGGCGGTGATCTCCGCACCGGTCGCAGCCAGCTTGTCCAGCACCAGATGCATGTGAGCAGCGCTCGCGTTGTCGACGGTGACGTCGCCGCCGGTCATCGCAGCACCGATCAGCCAGGTCGCGGCGACGAGGCGGTCCGGAACGGTGTCGTGCTCGGTCGGTATCAGCTCGTCGACGCCCTGCACCACCAGTCGGGACGTGCCCGCCCCGTCGATCTTGGCGCCCATTCCCGTCAGGAATGCGCAGATGTCGACGATCTCCGGTTCACGGGCCGCGTTGTCGATCACCGTCGTCCCGGTGGCCAGCACGGCTGCGGTCAAGATGTTCTCGGTGGCACCGACGCTGGGGAAGTCCAGCTCGACCTCGGCACCGCGCAGCCCCCGGGGCGCCCTGGCGACGACGAAGCCGTGCTCGACGCTGATGTCGGCACCGAGCCGCGCGAGCCCCGCGACGTGGAAGTCCAGCCCGCGGGAGCCGATGGCGTCGCCACCGGGCAGCGCGACCTCTGCGTGCCCGGTCCGCGCGACGAGCGGGCCGAGGACATTGATCGACGCGCGCAGCCGGCGGACGAGCGCGTACTCAGCGACGTGGCCGACCTGGTCGGGCACGTCGATCGTGACGGTGGACCCGGTCACCACCGAGCCGGCGACGTCGACGGTGGCGCCGAGGCGACGCAGCAGGTCGGCCATGTACCCGACGTCGAGGATCGCCGGCACCTGGCCGATGACGGTGCGGCCCGGGGCGAGCAGCGCGACCGCCATCAACTTCAGGGCGCTGTTCTTGGCACCGGCGACACTGAGCCGGCCGGACAGTCGCGCTCCGCCGACGACCCGGAGCCGCTGCTCGCTGCGTCCGGTCGCCGGTTCCGATGGTCCGGGCGGGGTGGTCACCGGCTCGATCGTAGGAGTCGGCTCTCGCGTTGCGCCCCGTCGGCCGCGCGCCCGAGCTCGCGCGGCGTGGTGCCGGCGGCTCTACCGTGAGCGCCATGGTCGTCCTCGGCAGGATCTACACCCGGACCGGCGACGACGGGACGACTGCACTGGGTGACGGGTCGCGGGTGGCCAAGACCGATCCCCGGCTGGTCGCCTACGCCGACGTCGACGAGGCGAACAGCGCGCTGGGGGTGGTGCTGACGACGCCGGGCCTGCCGTCGGACGTGGCGACCCTGCTGGTGACGGTGTCCAACGATCTGTTCGACGTGGGGGCGGACCTCTGCACCCCGCGCGCGGCGGGCGGGCGACCGGGCGACACGCATTCGCCCGGGCCGCTGCGCATCCTGCCCGGCGACACCGCACGGCTGGAGCAGGCGATCGACGCATACAACGCCGACCTCGCACCGTTGCGGTCGTTCGTGCTCCCCGGGGGCACGGTGGCGGCAGCCGCGCTGCACGTCGCCCGCGCGGTCGTGCGGCGCGCGGAGCGGAGCACCTGGGTGGCGGTCGAGGCGTGGGGCGGCACCGTGGGGATCGAGCCGGCCCGCTACCTCAACCGCCTCTCGGACCTGCTGTTCGTCCTCGCCCGCGCCGTCAACGCGGACGCGGGGGAACCGGACGTGCTGTGGCGGCCCGCGGCCAGCCGGCGTTGACCGGCTGGGTGCCGAGTGAGCTCTCACCGTTTCGAGTTGCCGTCTCGATCCACGCTGTCAGGTGGGTACGGGTCGCATCGGACACCCCCAGCTCGACCACGCGCGCCCCGCCGGCGACCGCCAGGACGACATGCCCGGCCAACAGGGCCCGTGCCTCCGGACCGGTCGGCCGGCGGCTACCGGTGATCTGCAGCGTGCGGCGGTCCAGAACGACCTCGGGCCGCATCCGGGAACTCAGCAGCCGGTACCACCGCAGTCGGTCACCGTCGTAGCAGCCGATGCCCAGGGCCCAGCCCCGGCCCAGCGGCTTCGGCGTGGTCCGCACGCTCGCCTGGAAGGACGGCCAGCGGCGCTGCAGGATCCGTCGGCGGACAGTCAGCGCCGCGAGCAGCACCACGACCGCCACGACGAGCAGGCCGATGGATTCCGCGGTGATCCGGGAGGCGGCGATGGCGATCACATCCCTGGCGTCGGAGCCCCGCCGCACGCGACCCGTGCGGCCGGTCGGCGTCGACAAGGCGACGTCGACCGGACACCACACCGGTGGGATGTCCTGATGGTCAGCTGACGACCATTGTCGCCCCTGAACCAGAGCGAGGACGCCGGGTCCGCCACCGGGGTCCGACCGCGGGGCTCGGCCGACCCGGGCCGCGACTTCCGCTCAGCTCGGCCCTGTCTGCTCGGCTGCACGCAACCACGCGGCCGCGCGGTCGACGTCGGCCTGGGCGTCCTCCCGCGCGTCGTCGGCGGAGGCGGCGTCCAGGCGCCGCCTTGCCTCGTCGAGGTCGCGCTGGGCGGCGGCCCGGTCGATGTCCTCGGTCAACACCGCCCGCTCCGCGAGCACGGAGACCCGGTTGGCGGCGACGGAGATGAACCCGCCGCTGACCGCGGCCGTCCAGGTGCCCTCGGTCCCACCCTCGACCCGGACGACGCCGTCGGCGAGCAGACTCACCAGCGGCGTGTGCCCGAACAGCACCCCGATGTCTCCGTCCACGGTCCGGGCGACGACGATGGTGGCGTCGTCTGACCTGACCCGGCGCTCGGCGGAGACCAGCTCCACGTGCAGCTGGTCGGCCATCAGCTGTTCTTCGCCAGCTCGGCTGCCTTGCGCTCGACGTCGTCCAGGCCGCCGCAGAGGAAGAACGCCTGCTGGGGCGTGCCGTCGTACTCGCCGTCGGCGATCTTGTTGAACGCCTCGATGGTGTCCTTCAGCGTCACCGAGGAACCCTCGATGCCGGTGAACTGGGTCGCCATGTAGGTGTTCTGCGAGAGGAACCGACTGATCCGCTGGGCGCGGTTGACCGTGACCCGGTCATCCTCGGACAGCTCGTCGACACCGAGGATCGCGATGATGTCCTGCAGTTCCTTGTTGCGCTGCAGGATCTGCTTGACCCGCAGCGCGCAGTCGTAGTGCTCACGGCTGATGTAGCGCGGGTCCAGGATTCGGCTGGTCGAGGTCAGCGGGTCAACGGCCGGATAGATCCCCTGACTCGCGATGTCGCGGGACAGCGCCGTGGTCGCGTCCAGGTGGGCGAAGGTGGTCGCCGGCGCCGGGTCGGTGTAGTCGTCTGCCGGCACGTACACCGCCTGCATGGAGGTGATCGAGTGCCCGCGGGTGGAGGTGATCCGCTCCTGCAGCACGCCCATCTCGTCAGCCAGGGTCGGCTGGTAGCCGACCGCGGACGGCATCCGCCCGAGCAGCGTGGACACCTCCGACCCGGCCTGGGTGAACCGGAAGATGTTGTCGATGAACAGCAGCACGTCCTGGTTCTGCACGTCACGGAAGTACTCCGCCATCGTCAGCGCGGCCAGCGCGACCCTCAGGCGCGTGCCCGGCGGCTCGTCCATCTGGCCGAAGACGAGAGCGGTGTCCTTGAACACCCCCGCCTCGGTCATCTCGGTGATGAGGTCGTTGCCCTCGCGGGTCCGCTCCCCCACCCCGGCGAACACCGAGGTGCCACCGAAGTTGTGCGCGATCCGGTAGATCATCTCCTGGATCAGCACGGTCTTGCCGACACCGGCCCCGCCGAACAGACCGATCTTCCCGCCCTGGACGTAGGGGGTCAGCAGGTCCAGGACCTTGATGCCCGTCTCGAGCATGTTGGTCCGGCCCTCGAGCTGGTCGAAGTCCGGCGCCGAGCGGTGGATGGGCCAGCGTTCGGTGACCTCAAACATCTCGCCCTCCTCCAGGTTGAGGACCTCACCGGTCACGTTGAACACGTGGCCCTTGGTGATGTCGCCGACCGGGACGCTGATCGGGGCGCCGGTGTTCTCCACCGGCGCCCCGCGGACCACACCGTCGGTGGCCTGCATCGAGATCGCGCGGACCATGTTGTCGCCGAGGTGCTGGGCGACCTCGAGCGTGATCGTCCGGGTGTCCTCGCCGATCGTGCGGGTGGTGCGCAGGGCGTTGTACAGCTCGGGGATCTCATCGGAGGCGAACTCGACGTCGATCACCGGGCCGATGACGCGGGCGACGCGGCCGGTGCCGCGGGCACTGGACTCGGCGGTGGTCGGGCTGTCGAGGGTCGCGGTCACGTGGGGACTCCTGTCCGTCGGTCGATCTCGTGCGGGCGGTGCGGTCACTGCGGGACGTGCTGCGGTGCGGGTGCCGGCGATCGGCAGGTTCAGTCGCGGGAGCCGGCGTCGGCCAGGGCGTTGGCCCCGCCGACGATCTCGCTGATCTCCTGGGTGATGTCGGACTGGCGGACCTGATTGGCGGTCCGGGTCAGCTTCTTCACCAGGTCGTCGGCGTTGTCGGTCGCGGACTGCATCGCCCGCTGGCGGGCTGCGAGCTCGGAGGCCGCGGCCTGCAGCAGGCAGTTGTAGATCCGCGACGTGACGTACCGCGGCAGCAGGGCGTCCAGAACCTCCTGAGCGCCGGGCTCGAACTCGTAGAGCGGAAGCACGTCGTGCTCGCCGGGTCGCTCGTCACCCTCGACGACCTCCAACGGGGCGAGCCGAATGACTTCGACCTCCTGCGACACCCGATTCTTGAACCGGGTATAGACGATGTGGATCTCGTCGACCCCGCCGTCGTCGGTGTCCGTGCCGAACTTCTCCAGCAGCGCGTCACCGATCTCGATGGCGTTCTCGATCCTCGGGCCGTCGGTGAACCCGGTCCACTCCCCCTCGATCGCGCGCTGGCGGAACCGCAGGTACTGGATCCCCTTGCGACCCACGACGTAGGGCAGCGACTCGATCCCGGCCTCGCGCAGCCGGGTGAACAGCCGCTCGGACTCCCGCAGGACCGAGGAGGAGTACGCCCCGGCCAGCCCCCGGTCGGAGGAGCAGATCAGCACGGCGGCCCGACGGGGGTTGTCGATCTCGGTCGCGAGCGGGTGGTCCAGGCGGCTGAACGTGGCCAGCGCCGAGACGACCCGGGTGAGCTCGTTCGCGTACGGCGTGGACTCGGCGACCCGCTGCTGCGCCTTGACGATCCTCGACGCCGCGATCAGCTGCATGGCCCGGGTGATCTTGGCGGTCGCCGACACCGAGCGGATCCGCCCCCGGATGACCCGGAGCTGGCCCGCCATCAGCCCCTCTTCTGACGGGTGATGCGTTCCTGCTGGACCTCGTCGTCGGCCAGGCCCTCGAGCTCGTCGTTCCCGCCGAGCAGCGTCTTGCCCTCCGAGGTGCGGAACTGGTGCCCGAACTCGGTGACCAGCCCGTCCAGCGCCGCCTTCGTCGAGTCCTCGAACCGGCCGGACTCGCGGATCGAGGCGAGGACCTCGCCGTGGCCGCGGTGCAGGAAGTCGAGGAATTCGGCCTCCCACCGCCGGACGTCCGTGGTGGGCACGACATCGAGCTTGCCGATGGTCCCCGCCCAGATGGAGACGGTCTCGTCCTCCATCGGGAACGGCGTGTACTGGTCCTGCTTGAGCAGCTCCAGCAGCCGCTCCCCGCGGGCGAGCTGGGCACGCGATGCCGCGTCGAGGTCGGAGGCGAACATGGCGAACGCCTCGAGCGTCCGGAACTGTGCCAGGTCCAGCTTCAGCGTGCCGGCGACACCCTTCATGGCCTTGGTCTGTGCCGCTCCACCCACGCGGGACACCGACTGGCCGACGTCGATGGCCGGGCGCTGGTTGGCGTTGAACAGGTCCGACTGGAGGAAGATCTGACCGTCGGTGATCGAGATGACGTTGGTCGGGATGTAGGCCGAGATGTCGTTGCCCTTGGTCTCGATGATCGGCAACCCGGTCATCGACCCGCCGCCGAGCTCGTCGGACAGTTTCGCGCACCGCTCCAGCAGGCGGGAGTGCAGGTAGAACACGTCGCCGGGGTAGGCCTCACGGCCCGGCGGCCGGCGCAGCGTCAGCGAGATGGACCGGTACGCCTCGGCCTGCTTGGACAGGTCGTCGAACACGATCAGGACGTGCTTGCCGGCATACATCCAGTGCTGGCCGATCGAGGAGCCGGTGTACGGCGCGATGTACTTGATCCCGGCCGGGGCGTCGGCGGGCGCGGCGACGATCGTCGTGTACTCCAGTGCGCCGTTGTCCTCGAGCGACTGCCGGAGCCCGGCGATGGTGGAGGCCTTCTGCCCGATGGCCACGTAGACGCAGCGGACTTGCTTCTTCGGGTCGCCGGAGGCCCAGTTGGTCTTCTGGTTGATGATCGTGTCCAGCGCTATCGCCGTCTTGCCGGTCTGCCGGTCACCGATGATCAGCTGACGCTGGCCCCGGCCGATCGGTGTCATCGCGTCGATCGCCTTGATGCCGGTCTGCAGCGGCTCGGTGACCGACTGGCGCATCATCACCGAGGGTGCCTGTACCTCGAGCGGCCGACGCTCTTCGGCCTCGATGTCGCCGAGGCCGTCCAGCGGCTTGCCGTTGGGGTCGACCACGCGGCCGAGGAACGCATCGCCGACCGGGACCGAGAGGATCTCGCCGGTCCGCTTGACCGTCTGTCCCTCCTCGATCCCGGAGAACTCCCCGAGCACGATGACGCCGATCTCCCGGGTGTCCAGGTTCAGCGCGAGCCCGACCGTCCCGTCCTGGAACGTCAGCAGCTCGTTGGCCATCACCGAGGGGAGGCCCTCGACGTGCGCGACACCGTCGGCGGCCGACACGACCCGGCCCACCTCCTCGCGGCTGCTGGCCGCCGGGTCATAGGACTTGACGAAGGCATCGAGAGCGTCCCGGATCTCCTCCGGGCGGATGGAGAGTTCGGTCATCGGCTGGCTCCTCCTGCGGCGGGGCGGTGGCCCTGCGATCTGGCTGGACGTTCGGATGGTCACGGCGTTCGGGTGATCCGGGTGTCCGGTGCGCCGAACTGGCGTTCGCGCTGGACCGCGCGCTCACCCCGCCAGTCTGCGTCGTGCCTCGGCCAATCGGCTCGCGACGGACGCATCGACGACGCTGTCACCCATCTCCACGTGGAAACCGGCGCCCAGCGACGGGTCCAGGACGGTGTTGAGCTGGACGGGCTGACCGGCCTGGCGGGCCAGGGCGGCCGCCAGCCGCTCGTGCTGGTCCGGGGCGAGCGGGTGCGCGGTGCGTACCAGCGCCACGATGCGGTGGCGGCGCGCTGCGACCACCTCGTCCTGCTCGGCCAGCGCTACCTCGACGCTGCGGCCGCGGACCTCGGTGGCCGCAGCGGTGGCGAGCCGGACGGCGGCCTCACTCGCCCGGCCGGCGAGAAGCCGGCGGACCAGTTCGGCACGGGCCGGGGTCGGTGCCGTCCGGTTGGACAGCGCCGAGCGCAGGCCCTCGTCGGCGGCGACGATGCGGCCGAACCGGAACAGGTCGTCCTCCAGCGAGTCCAGAGCACCCGCCCGGTCGGCGGCGGCCACCTCGGCGGCGGTGGCCACGATGTCCAGGGCGTCGACCAGGTCACGCGGCGCCGACCAGCGGCCCGACGCCGAGCGCGCCGTCATGTCGGCCGCCGCCGTGCTGACCTTGCCGTCCAGCAGCCGGTGCGCGAGCGCGGACCTGTCCTCGCCGGCGCGCGCCGCGTCGGTCAGCGCCCGGCGGATCCCGGGCTCGCGCGCGGTGAGTGCGGCGACCGCGCGTAGCTGATCACCGAGCCCGTCGAGCTCGCCACCGCCGGCCTCCACCTCGTCCAGGACACCGAACAGTGCTCGCAGGGTGGCCCGACTGGCGGTACCGAGCTCGGCACCGAGGTGGCCGGTCCGGTCGGCTCCCTGCCAGGGCTCAACCGGCTCGAACGGCTCGACCGGTCCGCCCGTCCTCGCGGCCGCCGCGTCCGGCGTGGAAGCCGGGGCGGCCGAGTCGTCGCCGGTTGTCAACTTGCTGACGACCGCCCGAAGCACGCTTGAGGCGACCGCCCTGACGTGCTCACCGGTCGACGGCCCGGACGACCCGGCCGGGTGCGCACCGGTCTGGGGGCTCCGCGGGCCCGGTGCGCCGTCCTCCTCAGGCATCTGCGGGTTCCCGCTGCCCGCTGTCCGCGGCGTGCGCCCCGGGGCCTGCGGAGCTGCCTCGACCCGGGCCGGCTGGGGCGGCTTCCAGCTCGGCGAGGAATCGGTCGACCGTGCGCCGCTGGCGTGCCTCGTCGGTCAGCGACTCACCCACGATGCGCGAGGCCAGCTCGGTGGCCAGGCCACCGATCTCCGCCCGCAGGCTCTGCTGCGCCGCGCGCCGCTCCGCCGCCAACTGGCCTTGGGCGGAGGCGGTGATGCGGGCTGCCTCCGCCTGCGCCTGCTCGCGCATCTCCACGACTATCTGCGTCCCCTGGGCGCGCGCCTCCTCGCGGATCCGGTTGCCCTCGTCCTGTGCGTCGGACAGCTGCTCGCGGTACTGCTCGAGCCGGCGGTCGGCCTCGGCCTGCGCAAGTTCCGCCCGTTTGATCGAACCCTCGATCGCATTCGCCCGGTCCGCATAGATCTTCTCCAGGCGCGGCGAGATCTTCCAGGCGAAGATCCACATGAGGATCCCGAAGACCAGCAGCCCGGCGACGAGCTCGCCGGGGTGCGGGATGATCGGCGCGTCTGTTGCCCAGTTCACCGCTCTGATGGGTGCGGTCGTCGTCATGTGATCAGGCGAAGACGAAGGCGAGCGCGATGCCGATGATGGCCAGCGCCTCGGCGAGGGCGAAGCCCAGGAACGCCAGCGGCTGCAGGATGCCGCGGGCCTCCGGCTGGCGGGCGACGCCGTTGATGTAGGCGGCGAAGATCAGACCGATACCGACACCCGGCCCGATGGCGGACAGGCCGTAGCCGACGATTGCGAGGCTTCCCCTCATGGGAACTCGTATCCCTTCTGTTGACCGGCTCGGTGCCGGGACGCGTGTGTATCTCGGTCAGTGCTCGTCGGCCAGCGAGCCGCCGATGTACAGGGCGGTCAACAGGACGAACACGTACGCCTGGAGCACCTCGACGAGGATCTCGAAGACGAACATGACCACGTAGAGTAGGTAGGAGATGACCCCGACGCCCCTGACCGGCCCGGAGGAGTGCAGCAGCAGGTACTCGCCGCCGGTGGAGAACAGCAGCAGGATCAGGTGGCCGGCGAACATGTTCCCGAACAACCGGAGGGCCAGTGTCAACGGCCGGGTGACGAAGTACGTGATGAACTCGAGGACGAAGATCAGCGGCACGACCGCCTTGGGCAGGCCGGGCGGCACCAGACTCTTCAAGTAGCCGAATACGCCCTTGTGCCGGATGGCGACGCCCTGGTAGATCACGTAGACGACCAGGGACAGCGCGACGTCGAACCCGAATCTCGCCATCGTCGAGTACTGCGCGACCGGGACGATTCCCATCAGGTTGTTGAGCAGGATCGTCAGGAAGAGCGCGAACAGCAGGGGTACCCACCGCAGGAAGTCCCGCGGCCCGATGATGTCGCGCCCGACCCCGTTGCGGATGAAGGTGTAGGCGCTCTCGGTGAAGAACTGGCCCTTCGACGGCACCAGCGTGAGCCTGCGGGTAAGCACCAGCATCCCGACGGCGAGCACGATGCCGACGACGATGAACTCCAGCGTCGGGCGGGTGAACGCCCACGCCCCTTCGCCGACGAGTGGCTGCCAGAAGTCCGCGACACTCGGGGGTTCGTACTTGGCGGGCACGGTCACGAGGGCCGGGATCACGTCGTCGTCCTCGTCTCGTCAGTAGCGGCGGGCGGGGTGGGGCGGCGGTGTCGGACTCCCTGCAGGCGACCAACGCGCGCCGCATCCCCGGCCGTTCGACACCGATGCCCGGACCGGGGAGCGCTCGGGGAGACAGCTGCAACTTACCCGACGCCGGGTGACCCTCCGACATCGCCACCCGGGCCGCGGGCCTCGTCGGAGGGTGCCGCAGCGATCGGGACCGGTCTGTCCGCGATCCCGGCCGGGGTCGCCGCGGGCAGGTCCGGCGGTGGTCCGAAGACGACGGCGCCGGTCGAACGCATCCGTGCCACGGCGTGCACCTCGACGGCCAGCCAGACCAACACCGCGACGATCGCGGTGAGCGCGAACGGCGTCCGGCGGGCGGCGCCGACGTGCCCGGCGATGCCGAGTGCGATGCCGAAGACGAGGACCTTCACCGCGAAGCTGGCCATCGCCGCTGCGAACACCGCCTCGGCGCGGGCCGCTGCGGTCCGGACCCCGAGCAGGCCGGTGACCGCGGATGAGCCGATCACCACAGCGCCGGCGACCAGCGCGGACCCCGCGGCCGCGAGCCGGTGGCTGTCCAGGGCGGCGGACCCCGCGGCCATCAGGACCGCGGCGCCCGCGCTGACAGCGGCCGGCCGGGTCAGCAGTGCCCGCCGCAGCTCGCTCGAGTTGGCTCCCGGTACCGTCGGTGGCCGTCCCATCTGGCTGGTCGCCTCCCTCGTCATCGTTGCCTGCCCGACGTCGGTGCAGGTAGTGCCGCCGCGGTGGTGTCCGGCGTCCGGTTGGCGGTTGGTCCCGGCCCCTCGAGCGGGTCCGCCGGCGGCTCGGCCGGGCGGCCGCCCAGCCTCAGCCGCCGGCGGCGCCGGGCGCGGACCCGCTCCGGGATGGCCAACGTCGCCACCACGCCGACGACCACGGCAACGGCGACCGCCGCAACGACCCAACCACTGCTGAGCAGCCCGATCGCCAGCACCCCGAAACTGAGCACCGCCGCCCAGAACCAGAGCAGTCCGACGGCCCGCCGGTGGCTGTGCCCGACCTGCAGCAGTCGGTGGTGCAGGTGCTTCTTGTCCGGGCTGAACGGGGACCGCCCCGCAGAGACCCGGCGGACCACCGCGAGGACCAGGTCGGTGAACGGCAGCGCGACGACCGCGACCGGCAGCAGCAGCGGCAGCAGGGTCGGCAGCAGCGGGGCGATCGTGTCGCCGGTCCCGGCGCCGACCGTGGCCGGGTCGATCTGACTGGTGAGGCTGATCGACGAACTGGCCAGGACGAGGCCGAGGACCATCGCTCCCGTGTCGCCCATGATCACCCGGGCCGGGTAGACGTTGTGTGGCAGGAAGCCCAGACACGCCCCGGTCAGCGCCGCCGCGATCAGCCCGGCCGTCGACGCGCGCGTCATGTTCTGGTCGACCGCCAGCAGGTAGCAGTACAGGAAGAACGCGCCGCCGCCGATGGCGACGATGCCAGCCGCCAACCCGTCCAGGCCGTCGACGAAGTTGACCGCGTTGATCGCCACGACCAGCAGCAACACCGTGATGATCGCCGACTGGCTGGCCGGCAGGGAAAGAGTTACCCCGGGCAGCGGAAGCCAGTACACGACCAGGCCCTGGACGACCACGACGCCGGCAGCGAGGACCTGCCCGGCGAACTTGGTCAGTGCGTCCAGGCCGATCGTGTCGTCCAGGACGCCGACGGCCGCGATGACGAGCACGCCGGCGTAAACGGCGCGGACGTCGTCGGTCACCGCGAACGCCTGTCGCAGGAACGGCAGGTGGCTCGCGAGCAGGAACGCCGCACCGATCCCGGCGACCATCGCCAGGCCGCCCAGCCGCGGGACGGGGACCGTGTGCACGTCGCGCTCGCGCACGGCCGGGACCGCGCCGACCCTGCGCGCCACCCGGGCGGTCAGTCCGCCCAGCAGGTACGTCGTGCCCGCGGCGACGGCGATCACGAGGAGGTACTCACGCATCCGGGGTCACGGATCCGGTTTCACGGGTCGGGCAGTCACGGCTCGGGGGTGGCGAGGTCGGGGGCGATCCGCCAGAGGTCGGCCCAGCTCAGCGCACCCTCGCGGAGCAGGACCGGCCGGTCCCCGGTGATGTCGACGATCGAGCTGGGCACGGCGTCCGGTGTCGGGCCGGCGTCCAGGCAGACCGCGACCGCATCCCCCAGCTGCTCGACGGCTGCCTGGGCGGTGGTCGCCGGCGGCTGCCCCGTGCGGTTGGCGCTGGACACCGCCAGCGGCCCGGTGCGGGTCAGCAGGTCCAGCGTCAGCGGGTGGTCCGGCATCCGTAGCGCCACCGTGCCGAAGGTGTCGCCGAGGTCCCAGCGCAGTGACGGCTGCTCCGAGCACACGAGGGTCAGGGCACCCGGCCAGAACTCCGCCGCCAGGTCACGGCCGGCCTGCGGGACATCGGCGGCCAGGCCGTCCAGCGCCGCGACCGCACCGATGAGCACCGGCGGCGGGGACGTGCGGTCGCGGCCCTTCGCGGCCAGCAGCGCGGCCACGGCGTCGGGGTCGAACGCGTCGGTGGCGATGCCGTAGACGGTGTCGGTGGCGAGGACGACCAGCAGCCCGTCGGCGAGCGCATCCGCCGCGGCCACCAGGCCCTCGGCGCGGCCGGTGTCGGACGTGCAGTCGTAGGTGGTCGTCACCCGGTCATTGTCGCCGAGCCGTCGTGTAGCGGGCACGCCCGGCCAGGTCGGGGTGGTCACGGACGTGCGTCCAGGGCCCGGCGGCCAACATCGCGGGGACTGCACCGCCCTGGGCGTCCGCGTGCTCCAGTCCGATGCTGGCGCCGGGGCGGAGCAGCAGCGCGGCGCACGACACGATGCCGCGGACGACGTCCAGTCCGTCTGCGCCGCCCCACAGCGCGAGCGCCGGGTCGTGGTCACGCACCTCCGGCGTCACCGACTCCCACGCGTCCAGCGGGATGTACGGCGGGTTGGCGACCACCACGTCGACGGCCCCGGCCACGTCCGGCCGCAGGACGGCCAGCTCGGTCGCGTCCGCGACGAGCAGCTCGACCCCGGTCCCGGCGAGGTTGCGGACCGCCCAGGGGTGCGCGCCCGCGTCCAGCTCCACGGCGATCACCCGCGCGGCCGGCACTTCGTCGGCCACCGCGGCGGCGATGGCCCCGGAGCCGCTGCACAGGTCGGCGACCAGCGCCGAGCCGGTCGCCGCCAGCGTCGCCCGGGCCGTGTCGACCGCCCACCCGGCGAGCAGTTCGGTCTCCGGCCGGGGGACGAACACCCCGGGTCCGACGGCCAGCCGCAGGCGGCGGAACCCGGCCGTGCCGGTCAGGTGCTGTAGCGGGACACGGGCGGCGCGACGAGTGACCAGGGCCTCGAACAGCTCCACCTCGGTCGCGGTCAGCTCGGCGCCGGTGAGGACCGCCGCCGCCAGGGCGGACCGGGTCCGGCCCGTCGCGTGGCCGGCGAGCAGCTCGGCGTCCACCCGGGGCGAGGCGACCCCGGCCGCCGCGAGCCGTGCCGCCGCCCCCCGGACGGCCGTCCCGACCGCAACCGCAGGCAGCTGCCGGGAGCCGGTCACCGGGGAGTCGGTCATGTGGAGTCGGTGGCGGCGACGAGCCGGGCGGACTCGTCCGCGGCGACGGAGGCGTCGAGCAGCGCGGTCAGGTCACCGGCCAGGACGGCGTCGAGGTTGTATGCCTTGTAGCCGATCCGGTGGTCGGTGATCCGGTTCTCCGGGAAGTTGTAGGTGCGGATCCGCTCGCTGCGGTCCACCGTCCGCACCTGTCCGCGCCGGGCGTCGGATGCCGCCGCGGCCGCTTCCTCCCGGGCGTCGGCGAGCAGCCGGGCGCGCAGGATCCGCAGTGCCTGCTCGCGGTTCTGCAGCTGACTCTTCTCGTTCTGACAGCTGACGACGGTGCCGGTCGGCAGGTGGGTGATCCGGACCGCCGAGTCGGTGGTGTTCACCGACTGACCGCCCGGACCGGAGGACCGGAAGACATCGATCCGCAGATCCTTCGGGTCGATGGTGACCTCGACCTCGTCGGCCTCGGGGAGGACCAGGACTCCGGCCGCGGAGGTGTGGATGCGCCCTGCCGACTCCGTGACCGGCACTCGCTGCACGCGGTGCACGCCCCCCTCGAACTTCAGTCGCGCCCACGGGGCCGCCGCCGGATCGGTCGACCCCGGCGGGGCGGCCACCGAAAGAGCGGCACTCTTCACCCCGCCGAGCTCGACCCCGGTCGTCTCCAACAGCCGCGTCCGCCAGCCGACACGCTCGGCGTACCTGGTGTACATCCGGAGCAGGTCCGCCGCGAACAGCGCCGATTCGGTGCCCCCCTCGCCGGCATGCACCTCGAGGATGACGTCGCGGGAGTCGTCGGGGTCCCGTGGGACCAGCAGCCGACGGAGTCGTTCGGCGAGCACCTGCTGCCGGGAGCGCAGTGTGTCGGCTTCGGCGAAGAAGCCGGCGTCCGCGTCGCCGAGCTCGACGGCGGCGGCCAGGTCCCCGTCGACCGCGGCCAGGTCGTCGACGACCTCCCGGACCCGGCCGAGCTCACTGAACCGGGCGCCGAGCCGGCGGGCCCGGCGGGAGTCGGTCTGCACGGCCGGGTCGGCCATCTCCGCCGACACCCGCTCGTACTCGGCGAGCAGCGGCGCAGCCGCCGACCGCAGGTCCGCGCGAGGGTTCCCGGCCGTGGGCGCAACCGTCGCCCCGGACGTCGCCGGGGCCACCTCGTCAGTCGTCGGAGCCACCGGGCGTCGTCTTCTGCACCTGCATGAGGAACTCGGCGTTGCTCCGGGTCTTGCGTAGCCGGTTGAGCATTAGCTCCAGTGCGGCTTGCGTCTCCAGGCCGGACAGGACGCGACGGAGCTTCCACAGCACCTGCAGCTCGTCGTGACCGACGAGGATCTCGTCCCGCCTGGTGCTGGAGGACAGGACGTCCACAGCCGGGAAGATGCGCCGGTCCGACAACTGGCGGGACAACCGGATCTCCATGTTCCCGGTGCCCTTGAACTCCTCGAAGATCACCTCGTCCATCCGGGAGCCGGTGTCGATCAGCGCGGTGGCCAGGATGGTCAGCGAGCCTCCGTTCTCGATGTTGCGCGCCGCGCCGAAGAACCGCTTCGGCGGGTACAGCGCGCTGGAGTCGACACCGCCGGACAGGATCCGCCCGCTGGCCGGTGCTGCGATGTTGTACGCCCGCCCGAGGCGGGTGATCGAGTCCAGCAGGATCACCACGTCGTGGCCGAGCTCGACCAGCCGCTTCGCCCGCTCGATCGCCAGCTCGGCGACCTGCGTGTGGTCGGCGGCCGGGCGGTCGAACGTCGAGGCGATCACCTCGCCCTTGACCGCGCGCTGCATGTCGGTGACCTCTTCGGGGCGCTCGTCGACGAGCACGACCATGAGGTGGACCTCGGGGTTGTTCGTGGTGATGGCGTTGGCCAGGGTCTGCAGGATGATCGTCTTCCCGGTCTTCGCCGGGGCCACGATCAGGCCGCGCTGGCCCTTGCCGATGGGGGCGACCAGGTCGATCACCCGGGTGGTCAGCACGTTCGGCTCGGTCTCCAGGCGCAGTCGCTGCTGGGGGTAGAGCGGGGTGAGCTTGCCGAACTCGACCCGGCCGCGCGAACTCTCCGGGTCCGCACCGTTGACGGTCTCGATCCGGACGATCGCGTTGAACTTCTCCCGCCGCTCGGACTCCCCCGCGGCCTTGGTGACGCCCGTGACGGCGTCGCCCTTGCGCAGCCCGTACCGCTTGACCATCGTCAGCGGGACGTAGATGTCGTTCGGACCAGCCAGGTATCCGGCGGTCCGAACGAATGCGTAGCTGTCCAGCACGTCGAGGATGCCGGCCACCGGGACGAGGACGTCGTGCTCGGACACCTGCGGCTCGCCGTCGCGGTTCGGTCGGCGGTCCGTGCGGTCGTTGTTCCGGTCGCCGCGGTCAGGGCGGTCGTTGCGGTCCCTGAGCCGGTCGCGCCCACGCCGTCGGCGACGGCGCCCGCCCTCCTCGTCGTCGTAGCGAGGTGCCCCGGTCCGGTCCTGCGGGCTCCGGTCCTGCGCGCTCCGGTCCTGGGACGAGCGGTCCTGGGACGAGCGGTCCTGCTGCCCCCGGTCGTCGCGCTGCCTGTCGGGCGTCTGCCTGTCGGGCGCCTGGCGACCGCCGTGGTCGCCGTTCTGCCGGTCCTGGAGCGATCGATCACCGTCGGGCCGTGCGCTCTGGTCGCGACCGGAGTCCTGTCGCGGGGCCTGCTCGCGACGCGACCCGTTCTCGCGGGACTCCGAGCGGGACTGTCGACCTTCCGTCCGCGACTGCTCCGACGGCGCGTCGACCGGGCCCCGTGCCCGCAGTTCTGCGCGCTCGAGCAGCGCATCGGGCGTCGCCGGCTCGCTTCGGGGATGCAGGGCAACCCCGTTGGCGGCATGGGTCACTGTCGCGTCCGGTGTCGAGCCGTTCGTGGTCGACCCGCTCGACGCAGGTGCCCCGACGACGGGGCTGGACCCGTTGGCGTCGCCCCGTGCGGTGTCGCTCTGCCCAGCGGCGCTCTGCGCCGGGTCGCCCCGTGCGGTGTCGCTCTGCGCCGGGTCGCTCCGGGCGGTGTCGCTCTGGGTGGCGGTGCGGCGCGATGCCCGGACGGGCGGCACACCGGACGGCTGGTATCCGGCGGTCTGTCTTGTCTCGATCGCGGCGACGAGGTCGCCCTTGCGCAGTCCGCGCACGCCGGACATCCCCAGCTGCTGAGCCACCTGCTGCAGCTCGGCCAGCTTCATTCCGGTGAGACCGCCGGCCGGACGCCGGCGGTCGGTGACGCTCGGCACGGCAGCTGTTGCCACCGGGGCGTCGGAAACTTCGGTCACGCGAGTCCTCTCACGTCTGTTGTCGGTCGGGACGGCAGAGGGCTCGTCCGGACCCGGTCGGGTGTGCGCTTCGCGCCGCACACTCCGCTCCCACCGCGAACCCGTCGAGGCCGTCGGCCTCACAGGCATTGAGCCGGCTTGCCGGCGTAGCACCTGGCCTGGCCTTGCTGACCGGATCGGGCAGAGCACGAGGCCGGGAACCTGTGGAGACGTGGCCAGATGCTTCGACACGACGGCCCAGCCGGGTCAGGAGCCCAGGGGCGGTGGAGTTGTGCAAAATCTAGCACGTGGTCCCGGACCGGGCAGATGGACCCGGTCGGCCGGACCGTGCCGCGTCCCGCCAGCCGTCGGTAGCCGAACCGGGACCGTCAGTCGGGTGCCACGGTCACGCCGGAGGGGTCCGGCAGCAGGTCCACTCGTCGCCACCCCGCCGGCAGCGTCGCCGCTCCCGACGGCAGCACCGGTAGCGGAGCGGCCGCGTCCACCAGCGCCAGGACCGTCGGGCCGGCTCCGGACAGCACCGCGGCGACGCCGGACGCCCGGAGCCGGTCCAGCAGGTCCAGCGAGGCCGGCATCGCGATCCCGCGGGCGCGGGTGTGCAGGCGGTCCTCTGTCGCGGGCAGCAGCAGGTCCGGGCGCCCCGTCAGTGCCGCGACGACCAGCGCGGCCCGCCCGGCGGAATGGGCGGCGTCGGTGTGCGGCACCAGCGCCGGGAGCAGCCCACGCGCGGCGACCGTCGACATCGGCGCCGACGGCAGGAAGGCGATGACCGCGATGCCGACGGCGTCCAGGCGCACGGCCCGGGCCGTCGCCGCGCTCGCGTGCCCCGGCTCGCACCAGGCGACGGTGAACCCACCGAGCACAGCCGGGGCGACGTTGTCCGGGTGGCCCTCCAGCCGCGCGGCGAGCGTCAGTTCGGCGCCGGGGTCGCGGGGCACCCCGGCCAGCGTCCGGCCGCCCACGACGCCGGCGACGATCGCCGCTGCTGACGACCCGAGGCCGAGTCCGTGCGGGATCGAGTTGTCACATGACAGGGCAAACGGCGGGAGGACCGCCCCGACGTCCGCTGCCGCGGCGCGAGCGGCCGTCACGACCAGGTTGGCGTCGTCGCACGCGACCGAGCCGACGCCCTCGCCGCTGACCATCACACTCACCGGCGGTGCGCCCCGCGGCATCGGGGTGAATCGGTGCTCGTCGTGTAGGTCCAAGGCGAGCCCGAGCGCATCGAAACCTGGACCGAGGTTGGCGGTCGTCGCCGGCACCCGGACGGTGAACGCGGACCGCGGTGTCATCCGGCCTGGCGCGACGGGGACCACCGGGACGGGGATCATCGGGACGGGATCATGGGCGAGGGGATCATCGCGGCGGGGGCGCACCCGCGAGTGACAGCAACCGGGCGACGGCGTCGGGGTCCGCGTCCAGCACGTCCGGAGCCAGGGCGTGGCCGGTGAACGCCGCGGCGCCGTCCAGCGCGGTGTCGGTGTCCTTCAAGCCGTGGCCGGTGACGGTGATGGCCACCGTCTGGCCGGGGTCGAGCAGCCCGGCTGCCTGGTTCTGCAGCAGACCGGCGACACCGATCGCCGACGCGGGCTCCACGAAGATCCCGTCGTGGCGGGCGAGCAGCGCCTGCGCTCGGAGGATGTCGACATCCTCGACCGCGGCGATCCGTCCCGCGGACGCGGCGAGCGCGTCGAGCGCGTCCTGCCACCTGGCCGGGTTGCCGACCCGGATCGCGGTCGCGACGGTCTCCGGGGACTCCACGCGCAAGCCGTTCACGATGGGTGCCGCACCGGCCGCCTGGAACGCCCAGATCCGCGGCCGACCCGGTGCGGTGGCCAGCCCGGCCGGCGGGCGGTCGGCGTAGTCGGCGTACCCGGCCTGGTAGGCGGTGATGTTGCCGGCGTTGCCGACCGGCAGCAGGTGCAGGTCAGGTGCCGCCCCAAGGGCGTCGACGATCTCGAACGCGGCGGTCCGCTGTCCGGCTAGGCGGAAACCGTCGGAGTTGGCCGAGTTGACCAGGACGACCGGGTATCGCTCCGCCAACTCGCGGGCGACAGTGAGGCAGTCGTCGAAGTTGCCGCGGACCTGGACCAGCCGGGCGCCGTGCACCACGGCCTGCGCCAGCTTGCCGCGGGCAATCTTGCCCTCCGGCACGAGAACGGCGCAGGACATCCCGGCCCGCCCCGCGTAGGCGGCAGCGGATGCGCTGGTGTTGCCGGTGGACGCGCAGACGACGGCCTGGGCACCCGCGCCCAGCGCCTTCGACACGGCCATCGTCATCCCGCGGTCCTTGAACGACCCCGTCGGGTTGGCGCCCTCTACCTTGACGAACACCCGGCAGCCGGTGCGCTCGGACAGCCAGCCGGACTCCACCAGGGGCGTCCCCCCCTCCAGCAGCGTGACCACCGGGGTCTTGTCATCGACCGGCAGTCGGACCTGGTACTCCGGGATCAGCCCGCGCCACTGGTGGGTTCGGACGCCCACCGGGAGGCCGGGCGGACGCACGTGCTCGGTGACGCTCATCGTTCCCCTTCGACGCGCAGGACGCCGGCGACGTCCTTGACGAACTCCAGCCGGCGCAGGTCGGTGACGGTCGCGGCCAGCGCGTCCTCGCGCGCCAGGTGGGTGACGACGACGAGCTCGGCCTCGTTCCCGGTGCCCTGCTGGCGGACGGTCGCGATGGAGACGTCGCGACGCGCGAAGGCCTCGGCCACCGCGGCGAGCACCCCGGCGCGGTCCGCGACCTGCAACCGGACGTGGTAGCGGGTGACCGCCTCGTCGATGCCCGCGGTGCGCGCCGCCGCGTAGGTCGACTCGGCAGGTCCGTGGGTGCCGGCGAGCCGGTTACGGGCCGCGGTGACCAGATCCCCGAGCACGGCACTGGCGGTCGGACGCCCACCGGCACCGGGCCCGTAGAACATCAACCGGCCCGCGGCCTCGGCCTCGACGACGACCGCGTTGTAGGCGCCGCGCACCGCGGCCAGCGGGGACTCGCGCGGCACCATCGCCGGGTGGACGCGGGCGCTCACCGTGCGCCCGGCGCCGTCGGAGTGATCGACGACCTCACAGACCGCAAGCAGCTTCACCACGCAGCCCATCGCGCGGGCCGCCTCGACATCATCGGGGGTGATCCCACGGATCCCCTCGCGGTGGACGTCGGCGGAACTGATCCGGGTGTGGAAGGCGAGCGAGGCCAGGATGGACGCCTTCGCGGCGGCGTCGAAACCGTCGACGTCGGCCGTCGGGTCCGCCTCGGCGTAGCCCAGCGCCTGCGCCTGCGCCAGCGCGGTCGCGAAATCGATCCCGCAACAGTCCATCTGGTCAAGCACGAAGTTGGTCGTGCCGTTGACGATGCCCACGATGCGGGTCACCCGGTCACCGGCCAGGGACTCCCGCAGCGGGCGCACCAGCGGGATGGCCGCAGCCACCGACGCCTCGTAGAACAGGTCGCGCCCGGCCTTCTCGGCTGCCTCGAACAAGGTGGGGCCGTCCGCCGCGAGCAGCGCCTTGTTCGCCGTGACGACGCTGGCGCCACGGCCGAGGGCGGCCAGGATCAGCTCGCGGGCGGGCTCGAGGCCGCCGATCACCTCGACGACGAGGTCGATGTCCGGGCCGGTGACCAGTCCGTACGCATCAGCGGTGAACAGCCCGGACGGGACCGCCAGGTTGCGGGGACGCGCCGGCTCGCGCACCGCTATCCCGGCCAGTTCCAGCGGGGCACCGATGCGCGCCGCCAGGTCCTCGGCGTGCTCGGCTAGCAGGCGCACGACCTCCTGGCCGACGTTGCCGCAGCCCAGCAGGGCGACGCGCAGGGGTCGGGTCACCCCCGAAGTATCCCCGGTCCGCGCCCGGGACCCCCGGGAGGGGCGTTGCTGGCCGGTCAGGTGTCCCACATCGACAGCGGACGGTCGGCCGAGGACCCCAACGGTGCCCAATCGTCCGTTGGCTGTCTGAGACGGACAGCAGACGACGGAGAAACTCCGGTCAGTCCAGCTCGAGAGCGAGCAGGTCCGCCTCGGTCTCCCGGCGGACGATCGGGCGGACGTGGCCGCCGTCCACGGCGAGCACCGGCGGGCGCGGGACATGGTTGTACTGGCTGGACATCGAGCGGCAGTAGGCCCCGGTGCCGGGGACGGCCACCAGGTCCCCGGCCGTGATGTCCGCGGGCAGGTATTCGTCCCAGACGACGACGTCGCCGGACTCGCAGTGCTTGCCGACGACCCGGGACAGCGCGGGCGCCGCCGAGGTGCGTCGGTTCGCCCGGGTCGCGGAGTACGGCGCCCCGTAGAGCGCTGGGCGGATGTTGTCGCTCATGCCCCCGTCGACGGCCACGTAGGTGCGGTGCGCACCGCCGTCCAGGCCGACCTGTTTGACCGTGCCGACGGTGTACAGGGTGCAGGTCGACGGCCCGGCGACGGCCCGGCCCGGTTCGACGGACACCGTCGGGACCGCGATGTTGGAAGCGGTGCACTCGCGCCGGACCACCTCCGCCATCCGGCGGGCCAGGTCGGCCGGTTCCGCGGGATCGTCGGCGGTGGTGTAGGCGATCCCGAAGCCCCCGCCGAGCCCAAGGTTGGGCAGCCCGTCCGGCAGCCGGTCGGCGTACGCGGCGAGCAGCTGGGCGTGCAGTCCGATGAGCCGGCCGGCGGCGACCGCGAACCCGGCGGTGTCGAAGATCTGCGAGCCGATGTGACTGTGCAGCCCGGTCAGCCGGAGCTCGGGATGGGTGAGCACCGCTTCCACGGCACGGGCGGCGGACCCGTCGGCGAGGGCGAAACCGAACTTCTGGTCCTCGTGGGCGGTCGCGATGTAGGAGTGGGTGTGCGCTTCCACCCCGACGGTGACCCGCACCATCACGTCCACGGTCCGGGCCGTCCGGCGTGCGGCAGCCGCGACCCGGCCGATCTCCTCGGTGGCGTCCAGGACGATTCGCCCGACGCCGGCCGCGACCGCCCGGTCGATCTCGGCGACCGACTTGTTGTTGCCGTGCAACTCCAGCTGCTCGGCCGGGAACCCGGCCCGCAGTGCGACGGCCAGCTCGCCGCCGGTGCACACGTCGAGACCGACGCCGGCCTCGGCGACCCAGCGCGCCGCCGCGACACATAGGAACGCCTTGCCGGCATAGAAGATCTCGGCCCCGGCAAGGCCCCGCGCCGGGTCGAACGCGGTGGCGAAGGCGTCCCGGAATGCGGCCAGCCGGCCCCGGAAGTCATCGGCGTCGAGCAGGTACGCGGGGGTTCCGTGCTGGGCGGCGATGTCGGTGACCCGGATACCGGCGACGGTGAGCACACCGTCGGCGTCCTTGGCGGCGTTGGCCGACCACAGCTCGGGAACCAGCGCGTCCGGATCCGCCGGCGGCGCCAGCCACGCAGGTCCGGGCCGGGGCGGTGCGCCGTGCAGGGCACCCGCCTCGTGAGCGACGCTCACGAGTGCTGGCTCACATGCGCTCCGGGGCAGTGACACCCAGCAGCGCCAGGGCGTTCGCCAGCACGGTGCCGGTGGCGTCGTTCAGCCACAGCCGCGCCGCGTTGACCGGTTGGACCTGCTCGTCGCTGCGCGGGATGACCCGGCAGGCGTCGTACCAGCGGTGGTAGGCCCCGGCCAGCGCCTCGGCGTACCGGGCGATCCGGTGCACCTCGCGCAGCTCGGCCGCTGCCCGGACGACGGCCGGGAACCCGGCCAGCTGTGCGAGCAGTGCGCTCTCCCGTTCGTGCACCAGCAGCGTCGGCACGAAGTCGGCCGGATCCCTGCCGATGCCCGCGGCGGCCGCGTTACGAGTCACGCTGTAGATCCGCGCGTGCGCGTACTGGACGTAGTAGACCGGGTTCTCGTCGCTCTGCTTGGACCACAGGTCCAGGTCCAGGTCGATCGGGGTGTCGACGGAGAACCGGGCGAGGGCGTACCGGGACGCGTCGACGCCGATCGCGTCGACGAGGTCGTCGATTCTGATCACCGTCCCGGCCCGCTTGGACATCCGCAGCGGCTCGCCGTCCCGGAGCAGGTTGACCATCTGCCCGATCAGGATCTCCAGGTTGACGTCCGGGTCGTCGCCGTAGGCGGCCACCAGCGCCCGGTACCTGCCGATGTAACCGTGGTGATCGGCGCCGAGCATGATGACGACCCGGTCGAAACCGCGCCGCCGCTTGTTCAGGTAGTAGGCGCAGTCCGCCGCGAAGTAGGTCCATCGGCCGTCGGAGGTGACCAGCGGCCGGTCGCGGTCGTCGCCGAACGTCGTGGTCCGCAGCCAGGTCGCTCCGTCCGCGACGTAGACGTGTCCGGAGTCGGTCAGCCGCGCCAGGGCCGCGTCGAGGTCCCCGGCGGCGTGCAGGTCCTTCTCGTTGAACCACACGTCGAACCGCACGCCGAAGGCGTCCAGCGACCTGCGGATCTCGGCGAACATCAGGTCGACGCCGCGGACCCGGAACAGCTCGACCGCGTCGGCTTCCGGCAGCGCGAGGATGCCCGGCTCGGCCGCCACGACCCGGGTGGCGATCTCGCCGATGTACTCCCCGCCGTACCCGTTCTCCGGCGCCGGCCGGCCGGCGGCCGCCGCGTACAGCGAGCCGGCGAACCGGCTGATCTGCGAGCCCGCGTCGTTGAAGTAGTACTCCCGGGTCACCGTCGCACCGGCGGCGGAGAGCACCCGGCCGAGAGCGTCGCCGACCGCGGCCCAGCGGACCGCGCCGATGTGCAGGGGCCCGGTCGGGTTGGCCGAGACGAACTCCAGGTTCAGCGCGCCGCCGGCCGCGGACGTGTTCTCCCCGTAGGCGCGGCCGGCCTCGACGATCGTCCGGGCCAGTTCGCCCTGGGCGCCGGCGGCGAGGGCGATGTTGAGGAAGCCCGGGCCGGCGACCTGGACCCCGTCGATGCCGGGCACGGCCCGCAGCCGGGCGGCGAGCAACTCCGCCAGCTCTCGCGGCGCCCGCCCGGCCTGCTTGGCCAGTCGCATGGCGACGTTGGTCGCGTAGTCGCCGAACCCGGCCTGCCGCGGACGTTCGACCCGGACGTCGGTGGGAACGCCGTCGGGCAGCGTGAGGGAACCGTCGGCGACGGCGCCGGCCAGGGCGCGGGTCACCGCCTCGGCGAGCTGTTCGGGGGTCACCCGACCAGTCTCTCAGCCGTCTCGGCCAACGCCTTCAGCCGGCCGCGTGGGCCAGGTCCGCAGCGGTCGGCGGATCGGCTCCCACCCGGGTGACCGTGATGCCGGCCGCGGCGACCCCGTAGCGGACCGCCGCCACCAGCGGCCCGGCCGGGTCCAGGTCCCGCAGCGACGCGGTGGGCGCCCAGCCCGAGCCCGAGCCGCCGCCGGCGGCCGCGGCGGTCCAGGCGGCCAGGAAGCCGCCGCAGAAGCTGTCGCCGGCACCGACCGTGTCGACGACCTCGACCCGCGGCACGTCCACGCGGACCTCGCCGTCCGCACTCCGAACGAGCAGACCGCCGCCGCCGTCGGTGAGCAGTACCAACACGTCGTGCTCGCTCGCCAGCCCGGCGGCCGCCTCCGCGGGAGGCGTACCCGGGCGCAGCCACGCCAGGTCGTCGGCGCTGACCTTGACAACGTGCGCGCGGTGGAACACCGCCTGCAGCCGGTTGCGGTACCGGCGCGCCACCGCCGGGTCGGTGAGCACCGCCGGGCGACAGTTCGGGTCGACCATGACCAGGCAGTCCGGCCGCACCCGGTCGACCAGGCCGGCCAGCGCGTCCGCGCACGGCTCGAGCACCAGTCCCAGCGTCCCGACGTGCAGGGCGGTCGGCGCCGTCGCCAGCACCGCGTCGGCCTGGTCGCCGGTGAGGGCCGGCGCCGAGGTCGCCTCGGTGTAGAAGCGGTAGCTGGCCGCCTCGCCCGCGAAGTCGACGGCCGCCAGCGTCGTCGGCAGCTCCGTGGCCGGAGCCCACCGGTCGTCGACGCCGGACCGCGCCAGCGACGCCCGCGCCTGCTCGCCGTAGGAGTCGGTGGACAGGCTGCCCAGGAAGGCGACGTCGCCGCCGAGCCGGCCGATGGCGCGGGCGACGGTGAACGGGCCGCCGCCCAGCACCGGGCGTAACAGTCCGCCGTCGGTCGGCAGCAGGTCGACCAGGCACTCCCCCGCGACGACGATCACCGGGAGCAGTGTGCCGGGCCGCTGCTAGGGTTTCGACGCCGCGGCCTGCACGACGTCGACGCCCGGCCCCCGTAGCTCAGCGGATAGAGCATCGCCCTCCGGAGGCGTGTGCGCAGGTTCGAGTCCTGCCGGGGGCACCACACCTGCGCGAGCGCCCTGCGAGGCTGGCGGCGGTGAGCGACCTGTCGTCCGGCATGCGGCTGCTGGGGATCGACATCGCCCGGACCCTGGCGATCGTCGGGATGCTCGCCGTCCACCTGGTACCCGGCGTCCGGGCGGGCGCCCCGACGTGGTCGGCGACCGTCGCCGGCGGTCGGTCGGCCGCCCTGTTCGCGGTGCTCGCCGGGGTCGGTCTTACCCTGTCCGCGCGGTCGTTCCGGCGCGGCCGGGCAGCCGCGCAGGATTCTCGGCTGCGCGCGGCGGTCACCGCGTCGGTGCTCGTCCGGGCCGCGCTCGTCGGGGTGCTGGGCCTGACGCTGACCGCGCTGCCATCCGGGCTCGCGGTGATCCTGCCGTCCTACGCGCTGCTGTTCGTGCTGGCCGTCCCGCTGCTGTCCGTACCGACCCGGTGGTTGGTCGTGCTGGCTGTCCTGGCGGCAACGGCGACCCCGGTGCTCTCCCAGCTGGTCCGCGAAGTCGTGCCGCCGCGGTCCGGCGAGCAGCCGACGGTGCTCTGGCTCGCCCGACCGGTCGACCTGCTGGTCGACCTCGGGATCACCGGCTACTACCCGGCGCTGACCTGGAGCACCTATCTGATCGCCGGCCTCATCGTCGGGCGGCTGCCGCTGCACGCGGCCCGGACCGCCCGGCTGCTGGTCGGTGCCGGAGCGGTGCTCGCGGTGCTCGGCTCGGCGGGTTCGGCGCTGCTGCTCGGTCCGGCCGGCGGGCTGGCTGCGCTCGGTCGGTCGGTCGCCGCCTCCGGAGGGGACCCCGCCGGGCTGGCGCTGCGGCTCACCCAGACGTCCTACGGCACGACGCCGACGGACAGCTGGTGGTGGCTGGCGGTCCGGACCCAGCACTCGGGAACGTCGTTCGACCTGCTGCACACCGCGGGCACCGCTCTGGTGGCGATCGGCGGCTGCCTGCTGGTTGCCCGGGCCGTCGGGGGTGTTGCGGGCCGGACCGGGACAGTGCTCGCTGCGGCGGCCGCGGCCGCCGCAGCGCCGGGGACGATGCCGCTGACCGTCTACACGCTGCAGGTCCTCGCCCTGGCGGCCGGACTGCGCGCCGGAGTGGCGGGCACCGGCTTTTCGCTCGCCTCCTCACCGGTCGCCGTCTGGCTGCTCTACGTCGGCGTGACGGTGGCCGCAGCCTCCGTGTGGCGGTCTGTCGTCGGCCAGGGTCCGCTCGAGGCGCTGGTCGCGGGCCTGGCGGCGGCCCTCCGCGACGCGGTCGCCGCAATCGAACGCCCCGGGGCGAGCCGTTCACCGCCACCGCCCGGGTGATCATGCCCGGCTACCGCCGCGCCACCGGAAGACTTCGAGCCACCCGTCGACCTGGCCGACGCCGGCTTTTTCCTCTCCACCATCGAACTGCACGTCGGGGACGAGTCCGGCATGCCGCGCTGCCCCACGACCAGGACCTCAGGCCGGACGACTCCATTAGCGTTCGCCGGGTGGGAGCCCTGAAGACGCAGCTGCGCGCCGACCTGACCACCGCGATGCGGGCGCGGGAGACCCTGCGGATCGCGACGCTCCGGCTGACGCTGGCGGCGATCACCAATGCCGAGGTCGGCGGGGACACCGCACGCGAGCTGGACGACGCCGAGGAACAGGCAGTCCTCACCCGGGAGGTCCGAAAGCGCCGCGAGGCGGCGGAGACCTACGCAGGTGCCGGGCGGACCGAGCTGGCGGACGCCGAACGGGCCGAGGAACGGATCATCGAGGAGTACCTGCCCCGGCAGCTGGACGACGCCGCCGTCACGGCGCTCGTCGACGAGGCGGTCCGGCAGGTCACCGACGCCAGCGGAGCCCGACCCGGCAGGGCGCAGATGGGCCAGGTGATGAAGGCCGCGACGGCGGCGGCCGCCGGCCGGGCCGAGGGCGCGCGGGTCGCCGCGGCCGTGCGGTCGGCACTGGCCTGACGGATCCGGGGCCCGGCGTTGCGAGGGCCGCCGCACGGGCCCGCTCCCCGCTTCCTAGGCTCAGCCCGGTGTGGAGTCGACGGTCAGTGACGCGGCGTGCGCTGCTCGTGCTCGCGTCGGTTCTCGGCTGCCTGCCCGCCGCGCTGACCTCGGCGGCATCGGCCGCCGGCGGACCGACCGCGCCACCGTTCGCCGCGACCGCTGCCGAGGCCGACCGCGGGGACGGCGTTGTCGCCCGCGCCGGGGCGGTCACCGTGACCGACCCCACCGACGGCCCCGTCCCTGTCGACACGACGCTCTACCTGCCGCGGCGTACCCCGGCCCCGGCCGTCCTGCTCAGCCACGGCTTCGGCGGCAGCAAGGACTCCCTGGACAGCCAGGCGACGAGGCTTGCCCGGTCCGGTCTTGTCGTGCTGACCTGGAGCGCCCCCGGGTTCGGCCGGTCCGGCGGCTCGATCAGCCTGATGTCGCTGGACCACGAGGTCCCGGACGCGCGGCAGCTCATCGACCACCTCACCGCTCAGCCGGAGGTGACCCGGGACGGCCCCGGCGACCCGCGGGTGGGGGTGGCCGGTGGGTCCTACGGCGGCGCCGCGAGCCTGCTGGTCGCCGGGACCGACCGCCGGGTCGACGCGGTCGCGGCGGCGATCACCTGGAACGACCTGTCCCAGGCGCTGTTTCCCGACGAGGCGCTCCCCGGGCCGGTGGGCGGTAGTCCGGCTCCGCCGGCCACGGCGTCGACGGCGGGCACCGGCCCGCTGAAGAAGGGCTGGGCGAGTGCACTGTTCGCATCCGGGTTCGGCGCGCAGCCCGGCGGCGCCAACCAGTCCGGCGGCGCCAACCAGTCCGGCGCCGGCTCCGTGGGCCGCTCCGGGGGCACGTCGGGACAGGCAGCCTGCGGCCGCTTCAGGATCGAGTACTGCCTCGCCTACGCAGCCTCGGCGTCGAGCGGTCGACTGTCCGTCCAGCTGCGAGCACTGCTCGCGCGGTCCTCGCCCGCGACCGTGCTTGCCGGGGTACGTGCGCCGACCCTGCTGATACAGGGCCAGCAGGACACCCTGTTCGGTCTGGACCAGGCCGAGGCGAACCTGCGCGGCCTCGCCGCCGCCGGCGTGCCGGTCACCGTGGGCTGGTACGCCGGTGGCCACGACGCCGGCTCGACCGGGCAGTCCGGGGTGGAACGCCAGATGGCCTCGTTCCTGACCGCGCACCTCGGGGCGGCGGCGAGCCCGTCGGCGGTACCAGCTACCGGCACGGTCGCCTTCTCCTACGACCTGATCGGACCGACCGACCCGACGACCGGGAACACCGCCACCCGGGCAGTGCAGACCGACGGCTATCCGGCCGCCGACCAGGACGTCACGCGCCGCGTCGCCGTCACCGGGGGCCGACAGCAGATCGTCCGCCCACCCGGTGGGCAGCCCGCGGCACTGACCGCAGTGACGGGCGTGGGTGTCGCCGGCCTCGGCGGTACCGGCGGAAGTCCGTCGCCAGGCGGCACGGGCGGAGGGAACAGCACCAACGGGGCGAACGGCAGGACCGGGAATGGCTCGGGCGCAGCGACCGCGGCTGGTTCGACGCTGCTCGGCGCGTCGGCCGCGGAGCCACCCGGGCAGACCGCGGTGTTCGCCACGGAGCCGTTGGCCGACCCGCTGACGCTGACCGGACAGCCCCGGATCCGGCTCGCGATCACCCAGACGGCCTCGCTGACCGCCGGTACCGCTTCCGGTTCGGCCGGTGGCGACCGCGGCGACGGTCCGCTGTTCGCCCGGCTCGTCGACATCGGACCCGACGGGGCCCGACGGCTGGTGGGGCCGGGGGCGTCGCCGTTCACCGTTCCCGGCCTGCGTTCCGGCCGTTACCCCGGGCCGACGCGGGAGGTGACGGTCGCGCTGCCCGGCGCGGTCGCCACCATCGAGCGCGGTCACCGACTCGCGGTCAGCGTGGTCCCGACCGATGCGTCGTTCGCCTTCCCGGCGACCGGCGCGGCCTACTCGGTCGCGCTGGCGCGTGGCACCGAGCTCGCACTCCCCTCGGTCCCGGCCAGTGGCAACGTCGACCCGGCAGCGGTCCGGACGAGCCTGCCCCGGTTTCCACTGGTCGGCGGCGCCGTCGTGCTGCTCCTGCTCGCGGCGGTCGCGGCGGTCTTCCTCGTCCGGCGGGTGCGTGGCGGCCGCGCGGACCGACCGGGTCCGCCGGCCGGCGGCGACGGCGGCGGCGACGGCCTCGTGCACCGATCCAGGACCGGTCCGGAACCGCTCGTCGTCGCGGGTCTCGTGAAGTCCTACGCGGACGGGTTCCGCGCCGTCGACGGCGTCAGCTTCCGCGCGCGTCCGGGGCAGGTGCTCGGGCTGCTCGGGCCGAACGGGGCCGGGAAGACCACCACGTTGCGGATACTGCTGGGACTGCTCCGGCCCACCGCCGGCCAGGTCCTCGTGTTCGGCCGGCCGGTGACGCCCGGGGCGCCGGTGCTGGACCGGGTCGGTGCGTTCGTCGAAGGCCCGGGACTGCTGCCCCACCTCACCGGCCGCGGCAACCTCCGGTCCTACTGGGCGGCGACGGGCCGGCCGGAACAGGAGGCCGGCATCGACGACGCCCTGGCGGTCGCCGGGCTGGGCAGCGCGGTCGACCGGCGGGTGCGCACCTACAGCCAGGGGATGCGGCAGCGGCTGGCCATCGCCCAGGCGATGCTCGGCACGCCGGACCTGCTCGTGCTGGACGAGCCGACCAACGGTCTGGACCCGCCGCAGATCGCGCAGATGCGCCGCGTGCTGCGTCGGTACGCGGCCGCGGGCCGCACTGTCGTGGTGTCCAGCCACCTGCTCGCCGAGGTGGAGCAGACCTGCGACCACGTCGTGGTGATGGCCCGGGGCAAGGTCGTCGCCGACGCCGCCGTCGCCGACCTCGTCGGGCGGAGCGGGCCGACCCTGTTCGAGGTCGACGACGAACCGGCGGCGGTTCGGGTCCTGTCTGCTCTTGCCGGCGTCGGGCCGGTCTCGGCGGTTCCCCGCCCGGACACCCGGCCGGATGGCCGGTCGACTGCCGGCGCTGAGGCGGTGCTGTCCGCCGAGCTCGGCGGAGTTCCCCGGCCGGCGGTGGTCGCGGCGCTGGTGGAGGCCGGTGTCGGGGTCGCCGGTGTCCGGTCGCGGAACCGGCTGGAGGACGTGTTCCTGCAGCTGGTCGCTCCTCCCGGGCCTGCGCCGACACCGGTACCCCATCCGGTGGGGGCTGCCGCGTCGTGACCGTTGGCGCACCGCCGGCACCTGGACAGCGCGCACCTGGACAGCGCGCACCTGCACGGCGCGCCGCACCGCGCCGGCGACGCGCGACCCTGCCGCTGCGGGTGGAGCTGTCCCGCCAGCTGCACCGGCGCCGCAACCAGGTGGTCTTCGCGTTGCTCGCCGGGCTGCCGTTCGTCCTTGCCGGTGCCTTCGCCCTCGGTGACTCCGGCGGCAGTGGCGACCTGATCGACACGGCGACTGCCGGCGGGGCGAACTTCGCCCTGTTCAGCGTGTTCGTCACCTCGACGTTCCTCGACATCGTGCTGGTGGCGCTGTTCTTCGGCGACACCGTCGCCAGCGAGGCGAGCTGGTCCAGCCTGCGTTACCTGCTCGCGGTGCCGGTGCCGCGTGGCCGGCTGCTCGCGGTCAAGGCAGCAGCGGCCGCGCTGCTCGCGGCGGCCAGCCTGGTCCTGCTCCCGCTGGTCGCCCTCGGCCTCGGAACGCTGCTCTACGGAGCGGGTCCGCTCCGGACACCGTTCGGATCCCAACTGCCGGCCGCGGCGGCAACCGGGCGGATCGGGCTGGCGCTGGCCTACCTCGCCGTGCACCTGCTCTGGATCGCCGGACTGGCGCTGCTGCTGTCGGTGAGCATCGACTCACCGCTCGGCGCTGTCGGGACGACGGTCCTGGTCTACATCGTCTTCTCGATCCTCAACCAGATCAGTGCTCTCGACGCTGTCCGGCCCTACCTTCCGGAGAACTACGTCCTGGGCTGGGTCCAGCTGTTCTCCCCGGTGCCGGACTGGACGCAGATGACGTGGGGGGTGTTCACCGGCCTGGCCTACGGCGCCGCGTTCGCCGGGCTGGCGGCGCTGCGGTTCGCCCGCCGCGACATCGTCTCCTGACCAGCGACGATGACGCGGGCGCCGGCAAGGTGGTGGTCAGCCGTCTAGCGTAGGCACCCACCCGACCCCCGAGATGACGGACTGAGGCGATACAGCCGTGGCCGAACAGCGGACCCGGAGCTCGCGACCCGAGTCGGAACCCGGGGAGGGCTTCGGCGCGAACGGGTGGCTCGTCGACGAGATGTACGACCGGTTCACCGAGGACCCGGACAGCGTCGACCCTGCCTGGCACGAGTTCTTCGCCGGCCACGTGCCCGGCCAGGACGGGCCCCGGCAGAACGGGTCAGCCCACGCGAACGGGTCAGCCCACCCGAACGGGGCGGGGCCGACCGGTTCGGCTCCGCAGGACAGCCTGGACACACCGCCCGTCGAGGCCGTCGCCGCGGCGGTCCCGGCAGCCGGCCCAGCGGACCGGCCGACCGACCCGGTCGACGGGACGGTGGCGACCGGGCCGGACACGGGGCCGGACACCGGTCGGGCCGCGTCGGCGCCGGTACCGGCCGAGGCACCGGAGGTGGCGCGGGCCACCGCGGACGCGCACGGGCTGCCGGCCGCCCTCGCCGCCGGAAGCCCGCCTGCCCCGACCGTCGCCCGCCCGGCGACGCCGGCCGTGGACCGGGCGCAGATCGCACCCGACGGATCCCGGCGGCCAACCGCCGGGAGCGAGCCGTCGCCGACCGTCCTGCGGGGCCCGGCCGCCCGGGTGGCGACCAACATGGCCGCCAGCCTGTCGGTGCCGACCGCGACCAGCGTCCGCGACATCCCGGTCAAGTTGTTGATCGACAACCGCACGGTCATCAACCGGCAGCTGTCCCGCAGCAGGGGCGGCAAGGTGAGCTTCACCCACCTGATCGCCTACGCGTTGGTCCGCGCCATCGGGGACACGCCGGGGATGAACGACTCCTACGCCGAGGTCGACGGCAGGCCGGCGGTGCTGCGGCCGACGCAGGTGAACCTCGGTATCGCCATCGACCTGCCCCGCCCCGACGGGACCCGCCAGCTGCTGGTTCCGTCGATCAAGGCGGCCGACACCCTGGGTTTCGCCGCGTTCTGGGCCGGCTACGAGGACCTCGTGCGCCGCGCACGGACGAACGCGCTGACCGTGGCCGACTTCGCCGGCACCACGGTGTCGCTGACCAACCCCGGCGGCCTCGGCACCGTCCACTCGATCCCCCGACTGATGGCCGGGCAGGCCGTGATCATCGGGGTCGGCGCCATGGAGTACCCGGCCGGGTTCCAGGGTGCGTCGGCCGAGCGGATCAGCGAGATCGGGGTCGCCAGGACGATGACGCTGACGAGCACGTACGACCACCGGGTCATCCAGGGCGCGTTGAGCGGGGAGCTGCTGCGCCGGATGCACCAGCTGCTGCTGGGCGAGGACGGCTTCTACGACGACGTGTTCGCCGAGCTGCGGATCCCGACCGAGCCGTTCCGGTGGGCACAGGACAACATCGGCCCGCAGGTTCGGGTCGGCAAGCAGGCCCGGGTGATCGAGCTGATCCACGCCTACCGGGTCCGTGGGCACCTGATCGCTGACACCGATCCGCTGGAGTTCCACCAGCGAACCCACCCGGATCTGCAGCTGGCCACGCACGGACTGACGATCTGGGACCTCGACCGGCGCTTCGCCACCGGTGGGTTCGGTCCGGGCGACGCCGACGGCCAGCGGGACTTCATGACCCTGCGCGACATCCTCGAGCTGTTGCGGGACTCCTACAGCGGCACCGTCGGCACCGAGTACATGCACGTCCACGACCCGGTCCAACGACGCTGGATCCAGGACCGCGTCGAGCGGCTGCACTCCCGGGCCGATCCGGACGACCAGCTGCGGGTGCTGGCGAAGCTCAACGAGGCCGAGGCGTTCGAGACCTTCCTGCAGACGAAGTTCGTCGGCCAGCGTCGGTTCTCCCTGGAGGGTGGCGAGTCGCTGATCCCGCTGCTCGCGCGGCTGTGCAGCGGTGCGGCGAGAGCGCAGCTCTCCGAGGTGTGCATCGGGATGAGCCACCGCGGCCGGCTCAACGTGCTGGCCAACATCGTCGGCAAGAGCTACGACCACATCTTCCGCGAGTTCGAGGGGAACATCGACCCGGCGACGGTGCAGGGCTCGGGCGACGTGAAGTACCACCTGGGCAGCAACGGGGTGTTCGCCGCCGCGACCGGCGCCACGATCGGTGTCTCGGTCGCCGCGAACCCCAGCCACCTGGAGGCGGTCGACCCGGTGTTGGAGGGCATCGTCCGGGCCAAGCAGGACGTGTTGGACCGCGGGACCGAGTACCCGGTGCTCCCGCTGCTCGTGCACGGAGACGCCGCCTTCGCCGGCCAGGGCGTCGTCGCGGAGACACTCAACCTCTCCCAGCTGCGCGGCTACCGCACCGGCGGGACGATCCACGTCATCGTCAACAACCAGGTCGGGTTCACCACCGACCCGGCGGCCGGCCGGTCCTCGACGTACTGCACCGACGTCGCGCGGATGATCCAGGCGCCGATCTTCCACGTCAACGGCGACGACCCGGAGGCGTGCGTGCGGGTTGCCCAGCTGGCGTTCGACTACCGCCAGCGGTTCCACCGCGACGTCGTCATCGATCTGGTCTGCTACCGCCGGCGCGGTCACAACGAGGGTGACGACCCCTCGATGACCCAGCCGCACATGTACGACCTGATCGAACGCAAGCGCAGCGTGCGCAAGCTCTACACCGAGGCCCTGGTCGGCCGCGGCGACATCAGCGTCGAGCAGGCCGAACAGGCGCTGGAGGACTACAACAGCCGGCTGGAGCGCAACTTCGCGCTGGCCAAGCAGACCTTCGACCACCCCGAGCTGTACCACCGGGTGCCGGACTACCCGCTCAAGCCGACCCCGCCGGGTGGGGACGGCGAGGCACCGGTGACCGCGATCTCCCCCGGCGTCCTGGCCCGCATCGCCGAGGCCCACCGGACACCGCCGGCCGGGTTCACGCTGCACGCCAAGGTCGCCCCCCAGCTGGAGCGGCGGGCCGCGGCGTTCACCGGCGGTGAGATCGACTGGGCGACCGCCGAGGCCGCCGCGTTCGGCTCGCTGCTGCTGGATGGACGGTCCGTGCGCCTGGTCGGACAGGACAGCCGCCGCGGGACCTTCGTACAGCGGTTCGCCGTGCTGATGGACCGGGGCACCAACGAGTCCTGGACGCCGTTGAAGGGGCTGGAATCCCCCGGCGGCGCAAAGTTCCACATCTACGACTCGCTCCTCTCCGAGTTCGCGGCGGTCGGTTTCGAGTACGGCTACTCCGTCGCCCGCCCGGCGGCGCTGGTGATGTGGGAGGCCCAGTTCGGCGACTTCGCCAACGGCGCCCAGTCGATCGCGGACGAGTTCATCGCCGGCGGCGAGGCCAAGTGGGGCCAGCACTCCGGTGTCGTCCTGCTGCTGCCGCACGGCTTCGAGGGTCAGGGGCCGGACCACTCCTCGGCCCGGATCGAGCGCTGGCTGCAGCTGGCCGCCGACGACGTGTTCACCGTGGCCCAGCCGAGCACCCCCGCGAGCTGGTTCCACCTGCTGCGCCGCCACTGCCTGGCCAGTGCGCACCGGCCGCTGATCGTGGCCACCCCCAAGTCGATGCTGCGGAACAAGGCGGCGGTCTCGGCAGCCGACGACCTCACCGGCGGCCGGTTCGAACCGGTTCTCGACGACGGGGGCGCCGGAGCGGGCGGGGCGGCACCGGACCCGGCGGGAGTGCGGCGGGTGCTGTTGTGCTCCGGCAAGATCGCCTGGGACCTGGCGGCGGCGCGCACCCGGCGCGAGGACCGGGAGACCGCGATCGTCCGGCTCGAGCAGCTCTACCCGATCCCGCACGAGGGCATCCGGTCGGTGATCGGCCGCTACCCCGACGCCGAGGTCCGCTGGGTGCAGGACGAGCCGGCCAACCAGGGCGCCTGGCCGAGCCTGTACTTCGGTCTGCTCCCGGGGCTGGACCGGGCGGTGACCCCGGTCACCAGACCCGTGAGTGCCGTCCCGGCGGTCGGCGCCACGAAGGCCCACGCAGCCGAGCAGGCCGCCCTGCTCGAGGCCGCGTTCGCCTGAGCCGGGCGACCTGGAAGCCGGGACGGGCTACCGTCCGGCAGTGGCCGACCTCGGACTAGTGCTGCACCCCACGGCCGACGTCCGGGAGACCGTCGAGTTCGTGCAGCGGTGGGCGCAGGAGCGCGACTTCGGATTGCTGGTGGTGCGGGACCAGCTCCCGCGCGTCGCCGGGATCCCGGTCACCGCGGTGACCGAGGCCGAGCTGGTCCGCCGGTCCACCGCCCTGCTCAGCCTTGGCGGTGACGGGACGATGCTCGGGGCGCTTCGGCTCACCATCGGCACGGGTGTCCCCGTGCTGGGTGTCAATCTCGGTCACGTCGGGATGCTCGTCGAGGTGGGTGTCGCCGAGCTCCCGGCGGCGCTCGCCCGCATCAACCGTGGCGACTTCGGGGTCGAGCCCCACCCGGCACTACGGGTCAGCGCGCCGGGCATCGACGGTCACGCGTTCAACGACGTCGCCCTGGTACGCAGCCCAGGGTCCGGGTTCGTCGCAGCGTCCTTCGAGGTCGACGACCGGGCGACGGGGGTCTACCGCTGCGACGCGATCGTCGTCGCCACCTCGATCGGGTCGACGGCCTACAACTACGCCGCCGGCGGGCCGATCGTGTCCCCCGCCGTGCAGGCCCTCGTCGTGACACCGTCCGCCCCGGCGTCGGGGATCTCCCGGGCGATGGTCGTCGCGCCGAGTGAGCATCTGCGGCTCACCCTGCGCCCCGGCTGCCGGGACGTCGCGCTGGAGGTCGACGGCCGGGTCGAGGGTCGGCTCGGGGAGGGGGACGTGGTCGAGATCGTCGCCGTCCCCGACGCCGGCCACGTCGTCCGCCTCGACGCTGCGGACTACGAGCGCCGTAGTCGGGTGAAGCTGTCCCTGCTCGACCTACCGCTGCTCCCCGGAGGAGTTGCGCGCGCTGCTGCCCGACCGGCCGGACGGGCGGCGTTCCCGACACGGCGACGCCGCAATCTGACACCATCTCCGGGCCCGACCGAACCGTCGTACGGGTCCCGCCAGTTGCCGTCACCGAGGAGCCTGCCCATGTCCGTGCCGTTCCGGGCGTCGCGCCGGTCCCGTGCCGCGCTGCCGACCGCCGCACTGCTCGGTGCCCTCGCGGTCGGCGGGTGCGGGGGTGCCGCCGGCGTCGCGTCGACCGCCGCACCCCCGGCCGCCACGTCCCCCAGCGCGGCATCCCCGAGTACGGCATCCCCGAGTACGGCGTCCCCGAGTACGGCGTCCCCGAGTACGGCGTCCCCGAGCGCAGCCGCCCCGGCCGGGACGGCCGCGGCAAGCCCGATCGCCGGGCTGCCCGCGAAGGTGCGGACCACCGGGATCATCAAGGTCGGCTCCGAGGTCGCCTACCCGCCGATGGAGTTCCTGGCCACCGACGGCAGGACCCCCCAGGGGTTCGACATCGACCTGTTCACCGCTGTCGCCGCCAAGCTGGGCGCCAAGGCGCAGTTCGAGAACACGAAGTTCGACTCGATCCTCATCGGCGTGCAGTCCGGCAGGTACGACGTCGGCCTGTCCGCGTTCACCGTCAACCGGGAGCGTCTGAGCTCGGTCAACATGGTCAGTTACCTGTCCGTCGGCACCCAGTGGGTGGCGAAGAAGGGCAACGCCGCCGGGGTCGACCCGAGCGACGCGTGCGGCAAGCGGATCGCCGTGCAGACCGCGACCACGCAGGAGAAGGACGTCCGCGCCAAGTCGGCTGCCTGCCAGAAGATCGGCCGCCCGGCCATCGACATCCTGGCCGAACAGGACGGCCAGCTGCCGTTCAACGACGTGTTGACCGGCAAGGCCGACGGCGCACTGTCCGACCTGGTCGTGGTCGCCGACGTCCAGCGCAAGACGAGTGGGCAACTGGAGACCGTCGGCGACAGCTACGGCACCGCCCCGTTCGGCTTCGCGGTCGCCAAGAAGGACCCCGCGTTCGCCCAGGCGCTGGCCACCGCCACCAACCAGCTCATCGCCGACGGCACGTACGCCAAGCTGGCGACGACGTGGAACGTGGAGAACGCCAAGGTCACCCGGTCCGAGGTGAACCCGGCGGTGACGGACTGACCGCGCAGGCCGGGGGGGCACAGGCCGGCGGGGCGCGGACCGGAGCAGCGGCCGCTGGCCGCCCGGCCGCGATGCCCACGGTCCCCGCCCGGCACCCCGGCCGCTGGGTCGCCACGGTGGTCGTCGCCGTCCTCGCGGCGATGTTCGTGCACCTGCTGGTGACCAACCGGGCCTTCAACTGGTCGTTCGTCGCCGCCAACATCGTCACCCCGGCGGTGCTGTCCGGGGTGCGGCTCACGGTCGTGCTGACGGTCGCCTCGATGGCCATCGGACTGCTGCTCGGCGTGCTGCTCGCAGTGATGCGGCTGTCCGGCAGCGCGCTGGTCCGGGCGGTGTCGTTCGGGTACACCTGGTTCTTCCGGTCGGTGCCGAGACTGGTGCTCTGCGTCCTGTTCGGGAACTTCGGGATCCTGTTCGCCCGCGTCGAGTTCGGGGTTCCGTTCGACCGGCAGATCGGGGACCTGCTCGGGATCGGCTTCGACGGGCGGTTCTTCGGGTTCAGCTCGACCGAGGTGATCAGCGGCGGCGTCGCCGCGGCCCTGGCCCTCGGGCTGAGCGAGGCCGCGTACATGGCCGAGATCGCCCGGGCGGGAATCCTGTCGGTCGACCGCGGCCAGGCCGAAGCCGCGCAGGCCCTCGGGATGAGCCGCCCGCTGGCCTTCCGGCGGATCGTGCTCCCCCAGGCGCTGCGGGTGATCGTGCCGCCGACCGGGAACGAGGTCATCGCGATGGTCAAGGACACCTCGCTGGTGGCCTACGTCCCGGCCTACGACCTGTTCTTCCAGACCCAGGCCATCGGCACCCGCTCCTTCCAGCTGTTCCCGATGCTGGTGGCCGCCACGCTGTGGTATCTCGCGCTGACGACCGTCCTGCTGGTCGGCCAGCACTTCGTCGAACGCCGGTTCGGCCGCGGGTTCGTCTCCGGAGGCCGTGGTGTCTGACGGCTCCACTGGCGCGGGCGCGCAGCGAGCGCTGGTCGAGGCCCGGGACGTGCACAAGAGCTACGGCCGGACGCCGGTGCTGCGCGGTGTGGACCTGGTCGTGCCGGCCGGCTCGGTGTGCTGCCTGATCGGGCCGAGCGGCTCGGGCAAGACGACGCTGCTGCGCTGCCTGGATCACCTGGAGAAGGTCGACGCCGGAACGGTGCGCATCGGTGACCATCTCATCGGGTACGCCGAACGCCGCGGCAGGCTGCACGAGCTGTCCGACCGGGCGGTGTCCCGGCAGCGACGCAGCGTCGGCATGGTCTTCCAGCGATTCAACCTGTTCCCGCACATGACCGCGGCGCAGAACATCGCCGAGGCGCCGGTCCGCGTCGGTCGGATTCCGCGGGCGGCGGCCCGCGACCGCGCGTCGGTCCTGCTCGATCGCGTCGGGCTGGCCGGGCGCGAGAACGCCTACCCCGCCCAACTGTCCGGCGGCCAGCAGCAGCGCGTCGCGATCGCCCGGGCCCTGGCGATGGACCCGCAGGTGATGTTGTTCGACGAGCCGACCTCCGCGCTGGACCCGGAACTGGTCGGCGAGGTGCTCGCGGTGATGCGGAACCTTGCCGACTCGGGCATGACCATGGTGGTCGTCACCCACGAGATGGGCTTCGCCCGCGAGGTCGGTGACGACCTGGTGTTCATGGACGGCGGGGTGGTGGTCGAGTCCGGGCCGCCACGGCAGGTGCTGGCCGGACCGCGGGAGCAGCGCACGCGCACCTTCCTGACCCGGGTGCTCTGACCTGTCCCGGTGCTCTGACCTGTCCCGGGTGCTTTGAGCCATCCCGGTGCTCTGACCGCTTGCCGCCCGAGGAGGATCGTGGACGTGACCGGTCCCTCCGCCACCCGTGTCCGCCGGGCCCGTCCCGGTGACGAGGACGCCCTGCTCCGGCTCGTCCAGGAGCTGGCGGCTTACGAGCGCGCGGCCGACGAGGTCCAGGCGAGCGCCGCCGACCTGGCAGGAGCGCTGTTCGGTCCCGTCCCCGGCGTCTGGTGCCACGTTGCCGAGGACACGGGCAGCGGTCAGGTGGTCGGCATGGCGCTGTGGTTCCGGACCTTCTCCACCTGGACCGGCCGCCACGGCATCCACCTGGAGGACCTCTACGTCAGCCCGGCCGCCCGAGGCCGCGGGACCGGCCGGGCGCTGCTGGCGGCGTTGGCAACTGAATGCCTGGTCCACGGCTGGCCCCGGCTGGAATGGGCGGTGCTCGACTGGAACGCACCCGCGATCGGGTTCTATCGCGCCATCGGTGCCCGGTCGATGGACGGCTGGACGACCAATCGGGTCACCGGGCCGGCGCTGAAGGCACTGGCGAGCTTCCCGGCCGGGCCATCGGCAGTCGATCCCACCTGACCCGAGCCCGCCGTGGGTCACCGTCCGGGCAGGCGGCCCTCGCCGAGCGAGCGAGCCGTCGGCCGGGCGAACAGGGCTGCGAGACCCCCGCCGCCGACGACGAGGAACGCGAGCCCGAATCGCCAGCCGGCCGGGAAGAACCCCAGCCCGACGAGCACGACCAGGCCGTGCATCACCGCGGCGAAGGAGCGGGCACGCCGGTGGTTGCGCCACAGCGCGATGCCGGCCATCGACAGCGCAGCACCGAACGCGAGGAAGACCGCCCCGAGCCCGAGCACCGGCCCGAGCGGCAGCGTCCGTCCGGACCGGAAGGCCCCGACCAGCACCAGCACTGCGAATAGCGCCGCCGCCGCGCCCTCGATACCCGTGGCGAGCGCCGCCAGCCGCAGCGTGGCCGGTCGGGACGTCCGCGCGTCGACGGCCGCCAGAGCCGTGACCGGGGTCGCCGACGACCGGCCGGAGCGGCGGGCCGCCGATCGACGGGCCCCGGCTCGACGAGCTGCGGGGCGGCTGCTCACGGATCGAGGTTAGCCGGGCCGCTCCGCCCGGCGGCATCACTCATCGATGAACTTCCTTACCGAGGGTGATGGTCGAGCAGAAACGTGGACAGGTCAACGCTCTTGTGAAACTATTCACTTGACGGACATTCCCGCGACACGTGCGGTCGGCGCCACCGTGGACTGCGAAGTGGTCCGATGCATGCCAACGTGGGAAACGCCCCGGACCGCCGGCACGCACCGTCACGGTCGGGGTTTACGACGATGCTGTCGTGGTCGCAGGACGTCGGGACCGAGACGAGATCTTCGGGCGCCCGCGCTCTCCGGTGACCGACGGTCAGTGACCACACGCTGCCCGGGTCGTGGCCTCGTGCCGCCGCTCGCGCCTGAACCACCGAGGAGACGTCCATGGACTGGCGAAACCGCGCCGCCTGCCTGCAGGAGGATCCCGAGCTGTTCTTCCCCATCGGGAACACCGGCCCGGCGCTGGCGCAGATCGAACAGGCCAAGGTCGTGTGCCGTCGGTGCGAGGTCTCCGACACCTGCCTGGCCTGGGCACTGGAGAGCGGCCAGGACGCCGGCGTCTGGGGCGGTCTGAGCGAGGACGAGCGTCGGGCGCTCAAGCGCCGGACCGCGCGGGCGCGCGCCCGCTCGCTGTAAGAACGCCACCGAGGCGTCCCCGCCGATGTCGGACGCGCCGCGACGTGCTTGGCGTCGACTGCAGCACGTGCCGACCATCACCTAGATCGATGCGGTAAGGAATTCCAGCACGACCCGCGTGCCGCCGCCGCGGCGGGCCGCGATCTCCAGCCGGCCGTCGAGTTCGCCACTGACCAGGGACCGGACGATCTGCAGACCCAGACTCCCACTGGACTTCAGGTCGAACCCGTCCGGCAGGCCCTGGCCGTCGTCCTCGACCTCGATGTGCACCAGGTCCGTGCCGAGTCCAGGCGCGGGGAGCCCGAAATCTCCGGGGTCGTCGGCGGAGTCCTCGCTCGAGGCCTCGGCAACCGGGCGCGTCACCGGCCGACCGGTCGGCCGTGGAACCGCACCGCCGCGGCCCAGCAGGTGGCCGTCGCGGTAACGGCGGACGCCGAGCATCAGCGCACCGGGCCGGTTCTGCAGCCCGTGCTCGACCGCGTTGTGCAGCAGCTCGGTCAACACCAGGGCCAGCGGCGTGGCCGTCTCGGCCGGGATCTCGCCGAAGTGCCCGGTCCGGATGGGGGTGACTGTCGCCTCGGGCGCCGAGACGTCGGCCACCAGCCCGAGCAGCCGGTCGGCGACGTGGTCGAAGTCGAGGCGGTCAGCGACGCCCTGGCTGAGCATCTCGTGCACGACAGCGATCGACCCGACCCGGCGGACCGCCTCGTCCAGCGCGGTCCGCGCCTCGACCGCCTTGACCCGGCGGGACTGCAGGCGGAGCAGGGCGGCGACCGTCTGCAGGTTGTTCTTCACCCGGTGGTGGATCTCTCGGATGGTGGCGTCCTTGCTCATCAGCTCGCGCTCGCGGCTGCGCAGATCCGTGACGTCCCGGATCAGCACGAGCGCGCCGATCCGCTCGCCCGCCCGCAGCAGGGGCAGGGTCCGGATCACCAGGGTCCCGTCCGAACTGTCGATCTCGGTGGCGCGAAATGCCTCGCCGGAGACCATCCCCGCCAGCGCCTCGTCGGTCGGGCCGCCGGACGGCGCGAGCCGGGCGGTCACCCGGCCCAGGTGCGAGCCAAGCAAATTGCCCGAGAACCCGAAACGGCGGTAGGCCGACAGCGCGTTGGGGCTCACGTAGGTGATGACCCCGGCCGGGTCCAGCCGGACCAGCCCGTCACCGATGCGCGGTAGTCGCGACAGGTCCGTCCGGTTGTCCTTCGGCGGGAAGGTGCCTTCGCTGATCATCGTGGACAGGTCCGACGCGGCCTGCAGGTAGGACAGCTCCAACCGGCTCGGCATCCGGATGCCGATCATGTTCGTGCTGCGGGCGATGACGGCGATCACCCGTCCGTTGGCCGACCGGACCGGGATCGCCTCGAGCCGGACGGGTACCCGGTCGCGCCACTGGGGATCGCTGTCGCGGACCACCCGGCCCCCGCGCAGGGCCGCCACGACCAGCGGCAGTTCGCCGCCGGTGGCGGTGTGCCCCACCATGTCGTCGGAGTAGGCGGTCGGCCCCGTCGTCGGCCTCGCCTGGGCGAGTACCCGGAACACCGTCGCGTCCGGGTCCGCGCCGCTCTGGCCGGCGGGCGGCTGCGCGACCCACAGCAGCAGGTCGGCGAACGACAGGTCCGCCAGCAGGTGCCAATCGGTCACCAGTCGCTGCAGGGTCGCCGCGTCGGACTTGCCGAGCGCAGGATTGGCCCGGATGGTCTCGGCGAAGGACGGCACGGCGCGAGCCTAGGTGGGCCCCCGGCCGGTCGACTCGACCGTTGCGTCGGTTGCAGGCAGCGGCCTGCAGGCCCGACCCGGGCGCGTCGCTCAGCTGTGCTGCGGGGGCTGTCCGGCCCGGATGAGCACCGAGATCCGGGTGCGCAGTTCGACCGACGCGCGATCGGCCCGGCAACTGCGGACCAGGGCGGCCCGGACGAGCTTTTCCACGTCGTAGGCGGCCAGGCACGTCGTGCACAGGCGCAGGTGTTCACCGATCCGGGACGCGACGGTCGCGTTCGCGACCTCGCCGTCGAGGTACTCGAACATCTGCCCGAGGGCCTCCGCGCACTCCCCCCCTGTGGGGACCACCCCCGGACCGGTCGAGCCGGGGGCCGCAGCCACCGTGGACTGCGGCAGCCCGAGCTCGTCGAGCAGTCCGGCCCAGCGGGTGGCCGAGGTGGCCGAGGTGGCCGAACCGCCGTCCGTCCGGTCGGCGATGACCGGGTCCGGCTGCGTGTTCATGCGGGTACTCCCTTCCGGTCCGCCGGCGACACGGCGGAATCCGTCCTGATCTGGGGCGACGTCGTGTCGGGTGGGCGGTAGCCACGTCCGGCGGCGTAGTCGGTGAGCAGGGCGCGCAGCTGTCGGCGACCCCGGTGTAAGCGCGACATCACGGTCCCGATCGGGGTGCCCATGATCCCGGCGATCTCCTTGTACGGGAAACCCTCGACGTCGGCGAGGTACACCGCCAAGCGGAAGTCCTCCGGCAGCTCGGCGAGGGCGCGCGTCACATCCGAGTCGGGCAGGTGTTCCAGCGCCTCGACCTCGGCCGACTTCAGGCCGGACGAGGTGTGGGACTCGGCCCGGGCCATCTGCCAGTCCTCGACGTCCTCGGAGCTGGACGCCTGCGGCGTGCGCTGTGCCTTGCGGTAGGAGTTGATGAACGTGTTGGTGAGGATCCGGTAGAGCCAGGCGCGCAGGTTGGTCCCCGGCGTGAACTGACCGAATGCCGCGTACGCCTTCGTGAATGTCTCCTGCACGAGGTCCTCGGCATCGGTGCGATCCCGCGTCATCCGCAGGGCTGCGCCGAACAGCTGGTCGACGTACTGCATCGCGTCGCGCTCGAACCGGGTGGCCCGTTCGGCGTCGGTCTCGGTGGCGCGGATGTCGGGAGCTGTGTCCCCGGACCGGGCGGCGCGCGACTCCGCTGCGGAGGTGGGCATGACCACGAGCCTACGGTCGTGGGCCCTCGCGGCTGTGAACCCGGGTGGCGCCGGACGCCGCCTGGACAGCTGGTCCGTCTGCGACATCCCGGCCCCTCCATCGATCGGTACGGCTCGGTTCGCCCGCACCTGATCAAGTGCGGATGCCGGGCTGTTGTTCCCGCCGTCAATCCGGCCGAACGAGGCGCGGGCCCTGCTCGGTCGCGCCGGTGGGGGCAGTCCGGGCCGCGCCGCCCGCGGCGCCGGGTGCAACCGACCGTCCCGAGACGGTAGGAATGGGGTATGACGACCCTCGTCCGGCTGATCGCGCGCCCGGCCATGTCCGCTGTCTTCCTGGCCAGGGGGGTGCAGGCCGTCCGTAGGCCGCAGCCGCTCGTCCCGGCCGCCGAACCCGTTGTCGCGAAGATCTCGCCGCCGCTGCAACGGCTGCTGCCGGCCCAGGTCGCGGCGCTGCTGCCGAAGGACACGGTCGGCTTCGTCCGGCTCGACGGCGCCGTGCACGTGATCGGTGGGGCGTTGCTGGCGGTCGGCCGGGCACCGCGCCTGGCCTCGGCGGCCCTCGCGCTGTCGCTGGTCCCGACGACAGTCGCCAGCGACCCGTTCTGGCGTGAGCGGGACCCGGAGAAGCGCAGTGAGCTGGTCGGCCAGCTGCTGAAGAACCTGAACATGCTCGGCGGTCTGCTGCTGGCGTCGGTGGACACCGCCGGCAAGCCCGGGGTCCCGTGGCGCGCCCGCCGGGCGACCCGCGACCTGAAGCGGGGCTCGAAGGCCGCCAAGCGCGAGGCGAAGCTGTCCGTCGCCGCAGCCCGCGCGAAGCTGCCCGGCTGATCGCCGTCGCAGCGGCGCCGGTCCGGTGCTGGTCACCGGTGGCCGGCCCGGCTGGTTGGCTGACCCGGTGAGCAGTTCCGGCCCCGCCCCTTCCGTGACAACACCGGAGGCAGTGCCGCGCCCCCCGGGGCCCGGCACTGCGGTGCCGCGCACTGAGGTCCCCGGAACTGCGATGCCCGAGCCTTGGCCGGCCCCGGTGGCTCCGGAAGGCGTGACCGGCACCGTGGACATCCCGGGGTCGAAGTCGCTGACGAACCGGGCCCTGGTGCTGGCCGCACTCGCCGAGGGGCCGTCCACGATCTCCCACCCGCTGCATGCGCGGGACACCGTGCTGATGGTCGACGGGCTCCGGGCGCTCGGGGTCGACATCGCCGGAAGCCGCACCGCCTGGCACGTGAGCCCGCCGCACCGCCGCGACCCGGCGCGGCCCCTCGCCGCCGGTCCCACACCGCCGCGGCGGCCGGCGTTCCGCGGCAACGTGGTGATCGACACCGGCCTGGCCGGCACCGTGATGCGGTTCCTGCCGGTGCTCGCCGCGCTCGCCGACGGTCCGGTGACCTTCGACGGCGACCTGCGGGCACGTGAGCGGCCGATGGCCGTTACCATCACCTCCCTGCGGTCGCTGGGCGTCCGCGTCGATGACGGGGACCGGGGGACGCTGCCGTTCACCGTTCGCCCGACCGGCGAGGTCCCGGGCGGGTCGGTCGAGCTGGATTCGTCAGCATCCAGCCAGTTCCTGTCCGGCCTGCTGCTGGCCGCGCCCGCCTTCGTCGAAGGCCTCACCGTCCGGCACGTCGGGGCGCCGCTGCCCTCGCGGGATCACATCGCGATGACCGTGGCGATGCTCCGCGACCGCGGCGTCACCGTCGAGGACGGCACGGCTGACCGCTGGCGGGTCGCGCCGGGCCCGTTGTCGGCCCGGGACGTGACCGTCGAACCCGACCTGTCGACGGCCGCACCGTTCCTGGCCGCGGCGCTGGTGGCCGGCGGTTCGATCAGGGTGCCGCGGTGGCCGGGACGGACCACCCAGCCCGGAGGAGCCGTCCTGGACCTGCTGGCGCGGATGGGCGCCCGCGTCGACCGCGGAGACGGTGCGGTGACCGACGTGGTGCCGGGGACCGGCGCCGTTACCGTCAGCGGCGACGGGCACATCGACGGCATCGATGTCGACCTCGGTGACCAGCCCGAGCTGGTGCCGGTCGTCGCGGCCCTCGCCGCGCTCGCCGACTCGCCCTCCCGGATCACCGGGGTCGCTCATGTCCGCGGTCAGGAGTCGGACCGCCTCGCCGCCCTCGCGACCGAGATCAACGCTCTCGGCGGGGACGTCGAGGAGTTGCCCGACGGTCTGGTCGTCCGGCCCCGGGCGCTCGTCGCGAACCCGCACCGGCCGTTCCACACCTACGCCGACCACCGGATCGCCCACGCCGGAGCACTGCTCGGTCTCGTCGTGCCCGGTCTGCGGATCGCGGACATCGCCACGACAGCCAAGACGTTCCCGGACTTCGCCACGCGCTGGGCAGCGCTGCCGGCCCGGGCCGCCCCGTGAGCCACCCGGCTCCGGCCCACGCGGTGAGCGCGACCGCGTGAGTACCGGCCGCCTGTCCGACGTCGACGAGCGCGACGTCCACGTCCGCCCCGGAAAGAGCTCCCGGCCGCGGACGAAGGAACGCCCAGGGCACACCGCCGCGGTCCTGGGCACGGTGATCGCCCAGGACCGCGGCCGCTACACCTGCCTGCCGGGTCCCGCCGACGAGCCGCCGGATGCGTCGGCCAGCCCCGTGACGGCGGTCAAGGCGCGTGAACTCGGCCGCAGCTCGGTCGTGGTCGGTGACCGGGTACGCCTGGTCGGGGACATGTCCGGTGGCCGGGACGCACTGGCCCGGATCGTCGGGACCCTGCCGAGGCGGACGGTGCTACGCCGGACGGCTGACGACGACGACCCGTTCGAGCGCGTTGTCGTCGCCAACGCCGACCAGCTCGTCGTCGTCACCGCGCTGGCCGATCCCCCGCCGCGGCCGCACCTGATCGACCGGTGCGTCGCGGCCGCGTTCGACGCCGGGCTGGCCCCCCTGCTGTGCCTGACCAAGGCCGACCTCGCGCCCGCCGACGCCCTGCTGGCGATGTACGCGCCGCTCGACCTCGACGTGGTGGTGACCTCCCGCGACGACCCGGTCGACGTCCTGGCCGATCGGCTCGCGGGCCGGGTCAGCGTGCTGGTGGGGCACTCCGGTGTCGGCAAATCGACCTTGGTCAACGCGGTCATCCCCGGTGCCGGCCGCAGCACCGGCGTGGTGAACGCGGTGACCGGACGCGGGCGGCACACCTCCACCAGCGCGGTCGCGATCCCGTTGCCCGGCGGCGGCTGGGTGGTCGACACCCCTGGCGTGCGGTCATTCGGCCTGGCCCACCTCTCCCCCGCGACGCTGATCCGCGCCTTCGGTGACCTCGACGCGGCGACCGTCGACTGTCCCCGTGGCTGTCTGCACACGGCTGCGTCGCCGGAGTGCGCGCTGGACCTGTGGGCGGCCGACGGCCGCGTCGAACCCGCCCGGGTGGCGTCGTTCCGTCGTCTGCTGGAAAGCCGGGACCGCCGCGACGACGACTGACAGTGACGATGGGTGTGGGTCCCGCCGCCGGTCGGCCCGCGACCGTGCCCGGAGAGCGCGCCGGTCTTGTTGGCGCGCCGGCCGCGGTCAGGCGCGCCTGCCCGCAGCCGGCTTCCGGCGTCGATACGGTGCCCACCGTGGTCAACCCCGGTCGGCCGTTCACCGACGACCTGCGACTGGCGCTGCTGATCGCCGACGACGCCGACGCGCTGGCCACCGACCGGTTCCGCGCCGCGGACCTGCGGGTCGACACCAAGCCGGACCTGACGCCGGTCACCGACGCCGACCGGGCCGTCGAGGAGTCGGTGCGGCGCACCCTGTCCCGGGCCCGTCCGCGCGACGCGGTGCTCGGCGAGGAGGGCGGCAGCACCGGCTGGGGGCCGAGGCGTTGGGTGGTCGACCCCATCGACGGCACGAAGAATTTTGTCCGCGGCGTCCCGGTGTGGGCCACGCTGCTCGCGCTCGTCGAGGGGGACGAGGTCGTCGTCGCCGTGGTGTCGGCGCCCGCGATGAACCGGCGGTGGTGGGCCACCCGCGGTGGCGGCGCGTTCGCCGGCCGCACGCTGAACACCGCACGCCCGATCGGGGTGTCCGCGGTCGGGGCGCTGGGTGATGCGTCGTTGTCGTACTCGTCGCTGTCCGGCTGGGAGGAACTGGGCCTGCTCGAGCGCTTCGTCGACCTCACCCGCTCGGTCTGGCGGACGCGGGCGTACGGCGACTTCTGGAGCTACATGCTGCTGGCCGAGGGTGCGGTGGACATCGCCGCCGAGCCGGAGCTCGCCCTGCACGACATGGCGGCGCCGTCGCTGGTCGTCACCGAGGCCGGTGGTCAGTTCACCGACCTGTCCGGGCGAGCCCTGCTCTCGGCAGGCGCCCCGATCGGCAACGCCGTGGCGACGAATGGCCGGTTGCACGACGCGGTCCTGGACGCGTTGACGGGCTGAGCACGCCCGTCTCGGCACGCCTGGTCAATCGGCGGGGGGCCGGCTACTGCGCCGACCCTGCGGCCCGGGGGCGGGGCATTGCGACGGCGGCGCTGCGGGCCCTGACCGTGGAGCACCGCATCGATTCCGTCCGATGGGGACGCTGTCCTGCCTCCCACGTCACCCGTGCAGCGATGACGTCTGTGCTCAGGTGAAGACCGCGCGGAGGTCCAGGTCGACCGTGAAGGGGACAAGGAGCTGCAGACGCGCGTCGGGCTCGCCGGACGCGTCGACGACGAACCGCCCGCCGGTGTTGCGGTACACCGTCAGGACGTCGGTCTCCTGGTCGGCCACCCAGTACCACGCCGCTCCGCCGTCGGCGTAGGCCCGCAGCTTGCGACCGAGGTCCTCACTCCGGGTCGACGGGGACGTGACCTCGACCACCAGCAACGGAGGCACCCGCAGCAGGTCGGCCGCCGGTGAACCGGTGGTGGCCACCATCACGTCGGGCTCGAAGACCGTGCCAGGTCCGGGCTGCCAACCGAACCCCGGCAGGACGTCGTAGCCGCCTGGGACGCTGTCCTCGAGGACCCGGGTCAGTCGTCGGGCGATCAGGACGTGACGCCTGCTCGGCGGGTTCACGACGGCGAGCCCGTCGTAGTACTCGCAGTGCTTGGTCTCCCCCAGGGCCTGGTAGGCCTCCCAGGACATGGGCATGCGCAGCGGACCCTCTGGCGGTGAGCTGTGCGACCACGTCGTCAACGTCACGTGTCGACGAGATGACCGGTGGGGCACTCAGCGCGTGGTGAGGCGCAACGCGGTGAAGGAGACGGCGTCCAGCGGCACCGTGAGCACCGCTCCGTCGAAGTCGGTACCGCTGCCCTGCCTGGCCACGACGCGTTCCGGCTCCTCGGCGGTGTTCGTGGCGCTCGGGTCGTCGTCGGCCACCACCCAGTGCTCCGCCACGGCGAGCCCGGTCCTCTCGGCGGCACCGGGGCCTGCGAAACCGCGCAGATCCAGCGTCAGCGGCATCCCGGTGTCGCGTCCGCGGTGGACCACGAACACCCCGATGTCACCGGTGGCCGGGTCGTGGGTCGCGGTGACCTCCACGCCGGGGACCGTCCCGTACGTCGTGGTCTCGACGGTCGGCCCCACCGGCTCGACGCGCAGCACGTCGCCCTGGGCGATCCGGGCGGTGAGGGCGAACGGGTGCCACGTCGGCTGCTTCCAGGACGGGCCGCCCGGCTCGGAACGGATGGGCGCGATCACGTTGACCAGCTGGGCCTGGCAGCCGATCGACACCCGGTCCGCGTGGCGCAGCAGCGTCACCAGGAACGAGCCGACGACGACCGCGTCGGTCACGTCGTAGTGGTCCTCGATCAGGCGGGGGACGGCCTCCACCGGCAGGTTGTCCTCGCCGACGAAGCGGCTCTGGTACCAGACGTTCCACTCGTCGAAGGAGATGTTGACCCGCTTGTCGCTGCGCCGGCGTGCCGCGACCGAGTCCGCGGTGGCCACGACCCGGCTGATGAACCGGTCCATGTCGATCGAGGAGGCGAGGAAGCTGTCGACGTCGCCGTCGGGGTTCTCGTAGTACGCGTGCATCGAGATGAAGTCGACGACGTCGAAGGCGTGCTCCAGGACGGTGGACTCCCACTCCCCGAACGTCGGCATCTTCGAGTGGGAGCTGCCACAGGCGACCAGCTCGATGCTCGGGTCCACCCGGCGCATCGCCTTGCCCGCCTCGGCGGCCAACCGGCCGTACTCGGTGGCGGTCTTGTGGCCGATCTGCCACGGGCCGTCCATCTCGTTGCCCAGGCACCACAGCTTGATCCCGAACGGCTCCGCGAACCCGTGCTCTCGGCGGAGGTCGGACAGCCGGGTCCCGCCGGGCAGGTTGGCGTACTCCACCAGGTCGATCGCCTCCTGCACCCCCCGGGTCCCCAGGTTGACTGCGATCATCGGTTCGACCCCGGCCCGGCGCGCCCAGGTCATGAACTCGCCCAGGCCGAACTCGTTGGTCTCGATCTGGCGCCAGGCCAGGTCCAGCCGGACGGGGCGCGACTCGCGCGGGCCGACGCCGTCCTCCCAGCGGTACCCGGACACGAAGTTGCCGCCCGGGTAGCGGACGAGGCTGACGCCCATCTGCGTGGTCGCGTCAAGGACGTCCGTCCGGAAGCCGTCGGCGTCTGCGGACGGGTGCCCGGGCTCGTAGATCCCCGTGTAGACGCAGCGGCCCATGTGCTCGACGAAGGAACCGAACAGGCGCCGGTCGATCGGTCCGATGCGGAACGCCGGGTCCAGGACGGCGCTGGCCCCGGTGGCCGCGCGCGTTCCTGCCCCGGTGGCGGGGGGTACCGGCAGATCGGTGGTGGCGGTCATGACGCGGGTCCTTCTCGGCAGCGGCGACGGGGGTCCGCCGGACCCTATCGACCACGCGCCGTCCCTCCCGCGCGCCGGCCGGCCGCCTTGATGGACACCGATCGACCCGGTGGCTACGGTCGGTGCCGCAGGTCACGACGAGGTGACCACGACCCGGAGGTGCGCATGACGCCCACCCGTCCCGCCCGCCACCGGGCCGCCGCAGCGGTGTTCTCCGTGGCCCTCGCGACGTTCGCGAGCATCGCTCTCGCGGGCCCCGCCAACGGTACTTCGCCGACCGGGGGCGGCCTCTCTCCGGCTCCGGCTCCGGCGGGAGCGACGTTCACCAACCCGGTGTCCGAGCCCGCGGCCGACACCTTCGCCGACCCGTCGGTCATCCGGGGTCGCGACGGCCGCTGGTACGCCTACGCGACGTCGGACCCTCTCAAGGCCGGGGACCCCACCGTGCCGCTGCTGCCGGTACTGAGTTCCACGGACCTGGTGACCTGGACGTCGGCCGGGTCGGTGTTCGCCGTGCGCCCGTCCTGGGCGACGCCGACCGCCGGCATCTGGGCGCCGGACATCCGCTGGGTCGACGGCAGGTACGTCCTCTACTACGTGGTCACCGACACCACCGCGTTGCCCGGTGACACCGACTCGGCGATCGGCGTGGCGACGGCCCCGACCCCGCTGGGCCCGTGGACCGACTCCGGCGGCCCGCTGGTCGCCCCGCGACCGGGCAACGGCTCCTACCTCGGCACGATCGACCCGGCCGGGTTCACCGACACCGAGGGTCACCGCTGGCTGTACTGGGCATCTTTCAACGGCGGCGGGTTCGTCACCCGCCTCACCGACGACGGGCTGCACACGGTCGGTGAGCCGACGCGGGTCCTGGTCGACAACCGCTACGAGGGCAGCTACGTCGTCCGGCACGGCGGGTACTACTACATGTTTGCCTCGGCAACGAACTGCTGCGCGGGCCCCGTGACCGGCTACACCGTCTTCGCCGGGCGCAGCACCGAGCCGACCGGCCCGTTCGTCGACCGCGACGGTGCCTCGCTGAACGTGTCCCGGGTGGGTGGCACCCAGGTGATCGCGCCGTACGGCAATGAATGGATCGGCACCGGGCACAACGCGGTGATCGAGGACGAGTCCGGCCAGTCCTGGTTCGTCTACCACGCGATCCCCCGGTCGAACCCCTACCTGACCGAGCCGTACGGGGTGAACCGGAGGCCGATGTTGATCGACCGGCTGGACTGGATCGACGGCTGGCCGACCGTCCGGGGCGGCCGCGGTGCGTCCGACACCCCGCAGGCTGCGCCGGTCACCACCGGGCCGGTCGACGAGCCGTTCACCGCTGCGCCCGCCGCGGGCACCTTCACCCGCGTTGCCGGCACGTTCACCCTCGCCGGGTCCGCCGCCGGGAAGCCCGGTGACGGCTACCTGCGCCAGACCGCCGCCGGACCGGCGCTCGTCGTGTCCCAGGCAACAGTGCCGTCCGGTGTCCGCGTCGAGGCCGACGTCCGGCTCGCCGCCGGGAGAGCCCGCGGAGCTGCCGGCGTGGCCGTCCGGTACGCCTCGCCGACCGACCACGTCGCCGTCGGGATCGACCGGGCGGCCCGCACGCTGGCCGTCGACGTGGTCACCGGCGGCCGGCACTCGGTGACCACCCAGCCGCTGCCGGACTCCTTCGACGTCGCGAGCTGGCACACCCTGGCCGTCGACGTCCGCGGGCGACAGCTGACCGCGTCGGTCTCCGACGGCCGGCTGGCCGACCCGCAGGCCGTGCTCACCCGCACCCTGCCGGCATCGGCCAATGGCACCGGCACCGGCAACCGGGTGGCGCTCGTCGCCGACGGCCCGGCTGACTTCGACGCGGTGTCCGCGGCCGCGCTGGCCCGCCCGGCGGGAGCGCCGGCCCCGGGGCCCCGGCCCGGGGCGGCTCTACCGGCCTACTCCACCGAGTTCGCGGGTTCCGGCGTGCCGGTGGGGTGGAGCTGGGTCCGCCGCGACCCGGCGGCCACGGTGGCCGGCGGACAGCTGGTCTGGCCGGTCCAGGCCGGTGACCTGAACAACACCCCGGCGAACGCGGGGATCCTGCTGCGCACCGCCCCGGCCGGCGACTACGTCGTGGAGACGAAGGTGACGCTGCCGCTCGGCGTCGACGACGTGCGCAATTTCCAGCAGGCCGGGATCGCCGCCTACGCCGGCGACGACGACATCGCCCGGCTGGCCACGGTCGCGATCTGGAACACCCGGCAGATCGAGTTCAACCGCAAGCTGGTCTACGCCGGTCGGGTGACCAGCTCCGGCACCGTGCTCGGCAGGTCGGCGCCGACCGTCTGGCTGCGGCTGTACTCCCACGTGGACCCGGTCAGCGGTGAGCGGCTGTTCCGGGCGGCGTCGAGCGTGGACGGCGCCGCATGGGAACTCGGCGGGACCTGGACCTTCGCCCCGGGGGTGACCCCCCGGATCGGCCTGGTGTCGCTAGGCGGCGCGGAGCCGGCGGCGACCTCCCGCTTCGACTACGTCCGATTCTCCCGGCTGGCATCAGGGTCGGCGGGGTTCCCGCGTTGAGCAAGGATGTCCCGCTGACCGACGACCCGGCCCTCCCCCGGGCAGCAGGGCCGCCGGCTCAGCGGGACAGGGCGGCGTCGACGACGGCCCGGGCCTCCTGCTGGACCCGGGCCAGGTGGTCCGGACCGAGGAAGGACTCGGCGTAGATCTTGTAGACGTCCTCGGTCCCGGACGGCCGGGCGGCGAACCAGGCGTTGGCCGTGGTCACCTTCAGCCCGCCGATCGGCGCACCGTTGCCGGGCGCCGTGGTGAGCCGGGCGGTGATCGGCTCGCCGGCGAGCTCGGTCGCGGCGACGTCCTCCGGGGCGAGCGCGGCCAGGCGCGCCTTCTGCTCGCGGTCGGCCGGCGCGTCGACTCGGGCGTACGTCGACTCGCCGTAGGTGGCGACCAGCTCGGCGTGCAGCTCAGTCGGGCTGCGCCCGGTCACCGCCCGGATCTCGCTGGCCAGCAGCGCGAGCAGGATGCCGTCCTTGTCGGTCGTCCACACCCCGCCGTCGTGCCGCAGGAAGCTCGCGCCGGCGCTCTCCTCGCCCCCGAAGACGACGCTGCCGTCGAGCAACCCGGGCACGAACCACTTGAACCCGACCGGCACCTCGAGCAGCCCCCGGTCGAGACCGGCCACGACTCGGTCGATGAGCGAGGACGAGACCAGGGTCTTGCCGACGGTGGCCGTGGCCGACCAGGAGCGCGTCGAGAGCAGGTGGGAGACGGCGACCGCGAGGAAGTGGTTGGGATTCATCAGTCCGCCGTCGGGCGTGACGATGCCGTGCCGGTCCGCGTCCGGGTCGTTGCCCGTAGCGATGTCGTAGCCGGTCCGGCGCTGGATCAGGGACGCCATCGCCGACGGCGACGAGCAGTCCATCCGGATCTTGCCGTCGGAGTCCAGCGTCGTGAATGCCCACCGGGGGTCGACCACCGGGTTGACGACGGTGATGTCCAGCCCGTACAGGTCCGCGATCGCCGACCAGTAGTCGACGCTGGCGCCCCCGAGCGGGTCCGCGCCGATGTGCAGGCCGGCGTCCCGGACCGCACCCAGGTCGAGGATCGTCGGCAGGTCGGCGATGTAGTGGCCCCGGAAGTCGTAGCCGTCGACGGCCGCCCGCGCGCGCTCGAACGGCACCCGCCTGACCCCGTCGAGGCCGCGGTCCAGCAGCTCGTTGGCGCGGTCGGCGATCGTCCGGGTGGCCGCCGAGTCGGCCGGTCCGCCGTGCGGCGGGTTGTACTTGAACCCGCCGTCACGAGGCGGATTGTGCGACGGGGTGACGACGATGCCGTCGGCGTCGCCGCGGGCCAGCTCGCCGGCGGTCGCCGTGCCGTGGCCGTTGAGCCGCAGGATGGCGTGCGACACGGCGGGGGTGGGCGTGACGTCGTCGCGGTCGTCGACCAGGACCTGCACGTCGTTGGCGACCAGAACCTCCACCGCCGTCCGCCACGCCGGCTCGGACAGCGCGTGGGTGTCCCGGCCGATCAGCAGCGGACCGGTGGTGCCCTGCACGGCGCGATACTCACAGATCGCCTGGGTGATCGCGAGGATGTGCGCCTCGTTGAACGCCCCGTCGAGGCTGGAGCCACGGTGCCCGGAGGTGCCGAACACGACGCGCTGGTCCGGGTCGGCGAGGTCCGGGCTCCGGTCAGCGTACGCCTGCACCAGGGCGTCGATGTCGACGAGGTCGTCGGGGCGGGCGGGTTGACCGGCGCGGGGATGCATGCGTGCGATCCAACTCCTCGGAGCGGCCCGGGCGCGACCCACGCGGTCACCGGGCGGTGTCACCAGGATCGCGGCCTGCAGACGGACCCGGGAAACGACCAAAGGGCCCGGACCGATGTCCGAGCCCTCTCCTGGTAGCGGGGGCAGGATTTGAACCTGCGGCCTCTGGGTTATGAGCCCAGCGAGCTACCGAGCTGCTCCACCCCGCGTCGCACTGGAAACCCTAGTCGCGGCCAGCCGGGCCGCCAAATCATCGTCCGGGCTCAGGACGCGGGTGACGCCAGTCCGGGGGTTGGCGCGCGCGGGGTTGGCGCGCGCGGGGTTGGCGCGCGCGGAGTCGGCGCGGGACTCGCCGGCGTGGTTGCGCCCGGTGGACGACCGCCCGCGGCGCCCTCGAGCGCGATCGCCCGGTCGACGGCGTCGCGAAGGCGTCGCTGGGCGGCTCCGTAGGCGGCGAAGTCCCCGGCCTTGAGGGCGGCGTCGGCGTCGGCCAGGGCGGCGTCGGCTGCGACCAGCGCCGCGCGCAGGTCCGCGCCGCCGCCGGGAGGTCCGGTGGCGAGGGGTCCGGGGCTCGCGGGTCCGGGGCTCGTGGGTCCGGGGCTCGCGGGTCCGGTCCCGGGCGGTGCGACGGGCGAGCGGAACAACGCTCCGAGGGCGTCGCCGAGGGTTGCGCCCTGGGCGAGGGTCGGGCCTGTCCCGTAGGCCACGAACACCTGCTGCAGCAGCGGGAACCGCGCACCTGTGTTGCGACTGACGTACACCGGTTGCACCCACAGGATCCCGCTGTCGACCGGCAGTGCGACCAGATCGCCCCACCTCACCGATGCCCCGCTGCCGTTGCCGGAGAGCAGGTTCAGGGTCTGGGCGAAGGTCGACTTGAAGTTGGCGTCCACCTGCGACGGCCCGGGGAGCTGGGTGTCGCCGCTGGCCGTCAGCAGCGTCAGCTTCCCGTAGCCGGGGCTGCGCGCGTCGGCGTTGACCGACAGGTAGCCGGCCAGGTTCTTCGGCCCGGACTCGCTCGTCGACTGCGGGACGAACGTGCCGGTGACCGAGAACGTCGGACGGGTCGACCCCGGGACGGTCACCGACAGGTACAGCGGGGCCTGGCGCTGATTGCCGCCGTTGGGGTCCGACGGCGCGGTCCAGAAGTCGGTCCGGGCCAGGAAGGCTGCGGCCGACTCCACGTGGTAACGACCGAGCAGTCCCTGCTGGACCTGGAACAGGTTCTGGGGGTACCGCAGGTGGTCCAGCAGGGCGTCGGGGATCGCCGAGCGCGGCAGAACGGTGCCGGGGAACACCCTGGACCAGGTCTTCAGGACCGGGTCTTCGGGGTCCCAGGCGTAGAGCCGGACGGTTCCGTCGTAGGCGTCCACCGTCGCCTTGACCGAGTTGCGCAGGTAGTTGACCCGGCCACCGAGGGCGCGCTCAGTGCCGGACTGGGAGTTCGTCGTCTCGGTACCCAGGTCCACCTGCTCCGAGCCCGGGTAGGTCGAGCTGGTCGTGTATCCGTCGACGACCCAGACGACGCGCCCGTCGACGACCGTCGGATAGACGCTGCCGTCCACGGTCAACCACGGCGCGACCTTGCGGACCCGGGTGGCCGGCTCGCGGTCGTAGAGGATCCGCGAGGAGTCGTTGACCCGCGGGCTGAGCAGGATGTTGCGGTCGGCGAAGTGCCAGGCGAACAACAGCCTGGTCCCGGCCGAGCCGATCCCGACGCCCCCGGTACCGGTGTAGGTGGTGTTGCTCTGGCCGCCGGTGCCGTCTGCCGGCACGTCGAGCTCGGTCGGCGCAGCCCCGGCCGGTGCGCCGACGATCACGTACCGGTCGGTCTGCTGGCCGAAGTAGATCCGCGGTTCGTACGCTCCCAACGCACCACCGGGCTTGCCGGCATCACCGATCGGCCCAGCGACGTAACTGGGCAGACCGCCGGCCGCGACCTCGGTGGCCGACGCGGCGACGAGGCCGTACCCGTGGGTGTACACGGTGTGGTCATTGACCCAGGTACGCTGACCGGCCGGGATGCCGGACAGATCGATCTCCCGGGCGCCGACCACGACGTCCCGGGTCCGGCCGCCGACCCGATACCGGTCGACCGACAGCGGAGTCGGGAAGCTGTAGTAACTGCGGACCTGCTGGTTCTGGGTGAATGTCGACGACACCAGCGACGGGTCGAGCAGTCGGATGCCACCGGCGTTGGCCGACGTCGCGGCCCGGGTCTGCGGTCCGATCGCCGCCCGGCCGGGATAGTCGACCTGCGCGACGTCCTGCAGGCCGTACGCGGTCCGGGTGGCGGTGCTGTTGCGGGCGATGAACGGCGCCTCGTACGCCGGCTGGTTCGGCTGCACGCGGAACGACTGCACCACCGCCGGCCAGACCACGCCCAGCAGCAACCCGGACAGCAGCAGCAGCCCGAGACCGACCCCGGGCAGGACCCAGCTGCGGCGGGCCGCTGAGACGAAGAACAGCACCGCGCAGATGACCGCGAGGACGGCGAGGATCGTCGAGGCCGGCAGGTCGGCGTTGACCGAGGTGTAGCTGGGCCCGTCGAACCCCGAGCTGGCACCCCGCCGGAACATGACCGCATAGCGGTCCAGCCAGCTCGACCCTGCGCGGAGCAGGACGAACACCCCGATCAGCACCAGCAGATGGGTCTGCGCGGCGGGGGTGGCGGCCGGCCGTGGCGGAACCAGTCGAAGCGACCGGTTGGCCGCGTAGGCGACCGCGGTACTCGTCAGGACGAGACCGACGAGGATGAGCGCCGCGGTGAGCAGCCACCGAAGCAGGGGGTAGGTGAACACGTAGAAGGAGGCGTCCAGGCCGAACTGGGGGTCCCGGGTGCCGAACGGCTGCGCGTCGACGGCCGCCAGCACGGTCTGCCACTGACCCTGGACGGCGACGCCGAAGGCGACGGTCAGCACGGCGATTGCGACCAGTCCGGCGATCCGGCGGACGGGATCGGCGTCGCCGGCGGTGCGCGGGACCAGCACCACGGACGGCACCGGACCGGACCGGCGTGCCGGCTGACCACTCCCCGACTGGCCACTCCCCGACCCGCCGCCGTCGTCGAGCTGGCCGGTCCCGCCGTCGGGTCGGTCACCGCTGCGCCGCGCGCCGCCGTCCGGTCCGCCACCGGCGCCCGAGCCCTGACCTGAACGGCCCGGCACGACCGCGAGCAGTCGCCGGTCGCGACCGGCCACCCCGAGATTGACCGCGGTCACCGCGCCGGCGACCGCTGCGCCGCCGAGGAAGAGCAGCACCCGGGTCCGCAACTCGGTCGTGAAGACGCCGGAGGCACCGACGGACCGATACCACAGCAGGTCGGTCCCCACGGCGGCAGCGACACCGAGCACGATCAGGGCGAGGACCAGAACGACGACGACGGTGAGCACCAGTCGCATCGCGCCTCGCCGGCCGCGCGCGGGTCGGGTGCCGGCCCGCACCGAACTCATCGGTGATCCGCCGGCGCACCCGCGCCGGGCCGGGTCAACACGTCAGGCCGGTCGGCGTCGGGCTGGATCAGCACGTCGGGAGCTCCCCGGTCCGGCCGGCGGCCGCGAGCTGCAGCGCGCGCACGGCTCCGGAGAGGTTGTCCACCCGGACCAGGCGCAGTCCCCCGACCGGTCGGTCCGCAGCCTCGGCACAGTTGGCCGCCGGCGCGAGGAACAGCGTCGCACCGGCGGCACGTGCGCCGAGCATCTTCTGCCGGATACCGCCGATCGGGCCGACCGTTCCCTGGTCGTCGATCGTCCCCGTTCCGGCCACGTGCACCCGGCCGGGCAATGTGCCCGCCGTGAGCCGGTCCACGATGGCCAGGGCGAACATCAGGCCGGCGCTGGGCCCGCCGATCGACTGGCCCAGCTCGACGTCGGCGTTGACCTCGGCGTGCGCGCTGTCCTGCAGGGAGACGCCGAGGTAGCCCGACCCGGCCGGGACCGCCGACCCGGCCGGTGGGGTGCCGAGCCGGACGGAAACGTTCTTGGTCCCGGACGCGGCGGCGAGGCCGAGCGTCAGGGTCGTGCCCGGCCGGTGCGCGCGGACGGCCGAGACGACCGCCGCGGATCCGGGGACCGGCCGGTCGTCCACGCTGACGATCCGCTGACCCGGCATCAGCCGGCCGGCTGCGGGACCGTTGGGCGTGACCCCGCCGACCAGCGTGGTGACGGTCACCGGGATCCCTACCTGGTGGGCGGCGGCCACGACCGCGGCCCCCTGCGACGTCGTCATCTGCGCCTGACCCTCCGCTCGGGCGTCGGCGGCGGTCTGCGTCGGCGGGTAGACCAACGCGCGGGGCAGGACCTCGCGCCGCGGGTCCAGCCAGCCGAGCACGGCTTCGACCAGCGAGAGCCGACCGCCGGCACTGGTGACGCTCACGGTGGTCAGGTCCAGTGCCCCGCCCGTCGGGTAGGTCGGACGGCCGGAGACCGACACGATCTGGCGGCCGGCGACCGAGGACAGGGTGTCGACCGCGACGCCCGGGGCGTAGAGGACGAAGGGGACCCCGGCTGCGGAGACGACCAGGGCGAGGACGGCGGCCAGCACCCCGGCACACGCGGCGGCCGCACGGCGCGGCGGGGAGGTCGCGCGCATCGTGGACCGGCACCGCCCTTCCCGACCTGCTGGGCCGTGCCGGAGGACCCGGCCGACGGGCGGTCAGCCTAGGACGCTCGACCCCGGTCACGGGCGGTCGGGGCCGGACGGGACGGGAGGCCCTACCGCGTCATGCCGACCCACGACGCCGAGCCGTCGACGTAGTGCTCGCGCTTCCAGATCGGCACCCGCGCCTTGACCTCGTCGACCAGGCGCCGGCATGTCTCGAAGGCCGCCCCGCGATGCGCCGAGCCGGCCGCCGCGACGATCGCGAGCTCACCGACGGCGAGGGAGCCGGTGCGGTGCACGACGGCCAGCACCGTGCCGTCGGGTGCGCCGCCGGCGACTTCGGCGGCCACCTCGGCGAGCACCCGGGCGGCGTCCGGGTGCGCGGAGTAGTCCAGGCCACTGACGGCGTGTGCACCGTCGGGCTCGGCGTCGTTGTCCCGGACGGTACCTACGAACAGCGCGGTGCCACCGACCCCGGGACGGCTGACGGCGTCGAGCACCTCGGCCAACGACAGCGGCGTGCCCCGCAGCGCGGTCAGGACGACGGCCGCTGGCCGCTGGCCGGCCGTCCCCGCCCCGCTCACTGCCCCGGTTGCATCTCCTGCCGCGGCCCCGTTCCACGGCCCGTCTTCGTTCCACGGCCCGTCTTCAATCCGTGCCCCGTCGTCGCTCACCGGGTCATCCTCGACGCCGCGCGCGCCGTGCACGGCGCACTATCGCCGCGGTGCCGAGCACGGCCACCGTCGCCCCCGCCGCACTCAGGGTCGCGGTCTCGCGGCGGCCGATCCGCCGGCCAGCCAGGGCGACCCGGCCGCGTGCCTCCTCGAGCAGGACGGAGAAGGCGTCGGCGTTGTCCCACAGCGGGCGCCACCCGGCGTCCCGCAACCGCGTCGAGGGCACGACCCATGGCCGGGTCACGAACCGCAGCTCCCCCGCGGGCGCCGGGGTCAGCCCGAGGCGGTGCAGTCGTTCGGCGGTGCCGAAGGCGAGGGACTCGGGCAGCTCGACCCGGCTGAGCCCGGACAGCCGCTCCACCTCCTCCTGCGCCAGCCAGCCGGTGGAGGCGACGGTGAGCGCGCCGCGCAGCGGCCGGGTCGCGGCCAGCTGCAGTGCCGCGACCAGGTCGTCCAGGTGGCAGAACTGCCAGCGCATTGCCGCGCCGCGGACTGTGAGCAGCCTGGGCGACTCGAAGTGCCGGGTCACGAGGGTGTCGACACCCGGGCCGACCAGCGCGGCCGGCCGGAGGACGGCAACGCCCAGGCCGGGGTGCGAGCGGCCGGCGGCGGCCGCGACCCGCTCGATCTCCAACATGTCCCGCAACATCGGACTCACCGGATCTGCGGCCGGCGATTCGTCCTCGCCGAGGAGTACCGCACCGTCGCCGTCCGCCCCATACACCATCGCGCTGGTCACGAGGACCACAGTCCGCACGCCAGCGGCTGCGGCGGCGGTCAGCACCGTCTGCGCGGCCCGCACCGCCCGCCCGGCGGGGACCGGCGCCAACAGTTCCAGCTCCGGGCCGGTCGCCGTCCCACTCGACGCGGGGTCAGGCGTCGGTCCGGCACCGTCGCCGGACGGCCTGCCCATCGGCGGGAGTCCGCCCGCTGTCACCGCATCGGTGGTCAGCTCGTCCGGTCGCGGGCCGGGCAGTTGCTGCCGGACGGGATCCGGATCCAGGTGCACCACGACGTCGCAGCCGCCGAACGCCGTCGCGACGGCCGGGTCGCAACTGTCGGTCGATACCAGTCGCACCCCGTGCGGAGTGTCGCCGAACAGGTCACCGTTCATTGCGGTGGGGTCGACGGCCACGACTTCCCCGACCGACGGGTCTGCCGTCAACCGGTCGATGAGAAGGCGCGCGACCGGTCCTGCTGCACCGGTGACCGCGACGCGCACCCGGTCGACGCCCACCTGGTCCGTCGGGGCATCGCGGCCGGCACGCGCGGGCACGCCGCAGCGCTCGGTCAGCGTTTCACCTCCGGGTTCTAGGTTTGGGAGGCTACGACACCCCGGGGTCCGGTGGGCCCTGGCTACGAGCTGGTGCACCCCGGTGCACCGGACGAGGAGACCTGCGATGACCAGCGACACACCTGCCAGCGAGTGCCGGACGGCCAGCCACCACGGGGCCACCGGCTCCCGCGGTGCCGCGGGAGCACGGTGACGCCGCCCATCGGCTTCGGCTCGGCGCTCCCGCCGGACGGGGACCCGCCGAACGGCGGCCCGGACCCTGCCGGCGGACCGGGCGCCGGCGGACCGGGCGCTGGCGGACCGGGCGCTGGCGGAGCGGGCGCTGGCGGAGCGGGCGCTGGCGGCGGGTTCCCTGGCTTCCCCGGGATCCCGGGTTTCGGCGGCATGCCCGGCTTCGGTGGTCCGGGCGGCGGCGGTCCGGGCGGTGGCGATCTCGGTGCTGTCTTCGCCCAACTCGGCCGGCTCCTGTCCTGGCAGGGCGGCACGATCAACTGGGACCTCGCCCGCGACGTCGCCCGGCAGACCGTCGCGGGCAAGGGTGACCGGAGCGTGTCCCGCACCGAGCGCGACGCAGTGGACGCCGCCGTCCGGCTGGCCGAGCTGTGGCTGGACCCGGCGACCACGCTGTCGACGTCCGGACTGGGCGGCGTCGCCTGGAGCCGGGCGGAGTGGATCGAAGGAACCCTGGGCGGCTGGCGCGACCTGGTCGACCCGGTGGCCGAGCGGGTGGTGGCAGCGCTGGGCTCTCAGCTGCCCGGCCAACTCGGCGAACTGGCGCCGGGGATGGATGTGGGGGCCCTCGGCGGGCAGATGGCGGGAATGCTCCGGCAGCTCGGCGGGGCGATGTTCGGAGCGCAGATCGGCCAGGCCGTCGGCGAGCTGGCCGGCGAGGTGTTCGGCACCAGCGACGTCGGCATTCCGATGGCCAGGCCCGCTCGGCTGGCTCTGCTGCCGGCCAACATCGACGCGTTCGGTGGCGGACTCGGTGTCCCGGTCGACGACGTCCGGCTCTACCTGGCGCTGCGCGAGTGCGCCCACCAGCGGCTGGCTGCCGGCGCCCCGTGGCTGCGTGCGCACCTGGTCGGCCTGGTCGAGGAGTACGCGCGCGGGGTGAACGTGGACACCGACCGGCTGCGTGACGTCCTCGGCCGGGTGGATCCGGCCGATCCCCAGGCGGTGCAGGATGCACTCGGCGGCGGGCTGTTCGAGCCGGAGGACACCCCTGCCCAGCGAGCGTCGCTCGCGCGGCTGGAGACAGTGCTCGCCCTGGTGGAGGGGTGGGTCGACGACGTGGTCAGCCTTGCCGTCCAGGACCGACTGCCCAGCTCGGCCGCGATCGCCGAGTCGGTCCGTCGGCGCCGAGCTGCCGGGGGCCCGGCGGAGCAGACCTTCGCGACGCTGGTCGGTCTGGAGCTGCGGCCGCGTCGGCTGCGGGAGGCGGGGCGACTGTGGGCCGCGCTGCGCGACGCCCGCGGTGTCGACGGCCGCGACGCGGTCTGGGCCCACCCGGATCTGCTGCCGTCCAGCAGTGACCTGGACGACCCGTTGGGTTACGTGGGCGGCGCGACGACGGGGGCACCCGGTGACCAGCTGACCGAGGAGGACCTGTCCGCCCTGACCTCCGAGTCCACCGGTGATGCCCCGGTCGAGGCACCGGCTGACGAGCGCGGGCCGAACACGGACGGCGGCGGGGGGAAGCATGGCGACACGGAGGACGGTGGGTCGGACGGACGATCCGGCTGACCGGACGATCCCGCTGACCGGGCGATCCGGCTGACCGGTCAGCCGAGCGGACGACCGGACAGCAGTGCGCGCGTGTTCTCCCAGCTCTCCAGTCCCGGGTCGAGTGCGGCGACGCCGCCCGGGCCGCGCAGCCGGTGCCAACCCGGACCGCGTCGGCATGCCGACCGCCGCGGTGCGGCATTGGTCAGGGCCGCCGGGTCGCTGTCCGGATGCGGGTCGGCAGCACGGACCCAGCCGGCGGGCGGGAGGGCGACCCCCAGTGCGGCGAGTCCCCCGCCTGCGGCCGGGCTGAGGGCCAGGTCCGCCGACCCCAGTTCACGGAACAGCTTGCCGATCAGCAGGCCCGGCAGGTCCGGCACGTCGGCGGGTAACACCACGACTGCTCCCGCACCGGTCAGCGCGGCGGCCAGACCGGCCAGCGGACGCTCGCCGTCGACGACGATCATCGGAGTTCCCGGCCACGTAAGGTCCTCGACCGCATCCAGGTCCGACGCGGGGCCGGCCACGGCGACGACGACCCCGGTCAAGCCAATGGCCACCTCGTAGGTGTCCTCGAACAGGGCCCGCGTCCAGGCACGGGCGTCTATCCCGGGCGGTGCGCCGGAACCGGCTCGGGCCGGTGCCAGGACGACAACCACCCGTGCGCCGGACCGGACCGGGAACTGAGCGTCTGTCGACGGTTCAGGCAACCGGCATCTCGCGCAGCCCGCTGACCTCGGCCGTGCCCGGCCGGAGCCCGTCGCCGAGCCCCTCGACGATCAGGTCGTCCCCGGACAGGTCCGGCGCCACGTCCCCGGTTGTGTCGAGTACGTGCGCCATCCCTTCAAGGAAGCCCTGCGCGCGCCCGGCCCGGGGGTATCGGTCGACCATGGCCCAGAACCGCTTGTCGTGCGATGCCTCCCGCAGGTGGGCGAGCTCGTGGACGAGGACGTAATCGAGCACCCACGCGGGGACGCCGCGCAGCCGGGAGCTGATGCGGATCGTGCGGTCGGCCGGTGTACACGACCCCCACCTGGAGTTCTGCCGGTCGGTCCAGCGGACGCTCGCGGGGGTGGCGGTGCCGTCCAGGTAGCGCCGGGACAGTTCGAGCGCACGTCGCTCCAGTGCGGTGTCGCCCGGGCGGACCCTTGCCTCGCGGCGGACCAGGCGACCCACCATCGTGTCGACCCACCGCTGCTCCTCGGCCGGGGCGAGCCGGGCGGGCAACAGGACCACGACCCGGTCACCGCTGCGGTACGCCGACACCGTCCGACGCCGTCGCGTGCTGCGTCGGACCTCGACGAGGTCGGACCGGACCCGTGCCGCGTCGCGGACGGGCTCGGGATGTCCGCCCGCTCGGTACCCGCCTGCCATCTGCGTCCTCCGTCTCACCGGTCGTCCTCACGATCGTGCCGTTCCGTTCCATGCCGGTCGGGCCCGTCCGTGCCGTCGCCACCCGCCCGACCTGTCCGACGCATCCGCCGCGCTGACGGTTCACCGGCCCCGCCATCCGTCCAGCCCGGCGAACAGGTCGTCCTCCCCCCCGGACGGCGCGCGTACGCCGACCGTCCGGACCAGCCGGTAGTGCTCGACCGGCTCAACCGGTTGCGCGATCCGGTTGGTGAGCGCGAACAGGTACCCCTCACCGGTCCGGCGGACCGCGAGCTGGGTCCGGTGGGCAGCCATCGCGGCCACCTTCCGGTCGAGCCATTTCGTGCCGTCGACCGCCGTGGTGACCACAGCGTCATCGATCGCCGGCGCTCCCGCTGGATCGGGGTGCGCCACGAAGCCATCTGTGGATCCGGCTCGGACCGCGACGGCGGCGCGCGCGAGTCCGTCGAGCACCACCGAGCGGGGTGCGGCGGTCCAGTAGACCTTCGGCACCTCCCAGACCGGACCGGCGGGGTCGCCGGGTACCGGGTCGAAACCGGGTGCCGCGGCGAGCACGAGCCCGTACATCGCGGCCCGATGGGCCGCGACGTGGTCGGGGTGCCCGTAACCGCCGACCTCGTCATAGGTGACCAGTACGTGCGGACGGACGTCGCGGATCACCCGTGCGACGGCGGCTGCGGTCGCGAGCACGTCCGCATCGGCGAATGCGGCCGGCCGACCCGCTGCATCGCCGCCGGGCACCGGACCGGATCGCGCGTCCGCCATTCCGGAGTCGACCCATCTGTCGGGTCCGGCCGCCGGCCGTAGGAAGCGAACGTCGGTGACGCCGAGGGCGCCCATCGCCGCTGCCAGCTCCCCTTCCCGGTGGGCGCCGAGCGCGGCCGGGTTGTTCGCGAGTGCCCCGAGCTCGGCGGGGTAGACCTCGCCGGCCTCGCCGCGTGTCGCCGTGAGCAGCGTGACCCGGTGGCCGTCGGCCACGGCGCGGGCCATGGTCGCCGCGTTGAGGATCGACTCGTCGTCGGGGTGGGCGTGGACGAGCAGCAGCCGCAGCCCGGGCCGGGAACCGTGGGCGGTGACGGGTCGCGGGGGGATCGTCGACAGCAGGCTCGCGGGCACAACCGACCGTACCGGACGTGGCCTTGAACCCCGCATTAACCTCCGTTTGAGCCCTTTTCGTTGTGTCTAGCTCGTTTGATTGCATCAACGTCGACCGACGTGCGATGGTCGCGGCATGATGTCCGGACGGATCGACTCGATGCTGGTGAGCCGGCCGTCGCTGAAGAAGGCGCTGCGCGTAGTGCGGCGGGACCAGTGCACCGTCCAGCTCGGGATCGATCCGGAGCGCGCCGTGGTGTTCCGCACGCCGTCGACCCGCGTCGTCGAGCTGATCCAGCACCTGGACGGCCGGGCCGACCTGGTGACGCTCGCGCGTCGTCACGATCTGCCGGTCGCCGCCGTCCAACAGGTGGTCCGCGAGCTGTCTGCCGCGGGGGTGCTCGACAGCACCCCCGTGGCCGCCGGCCCGGTCACCGGACCGGTCACCGGCCGCTCCGAGCGGACCATGCGCCGACTGGGGGTGGCGTTGGCCGAACACCGCCGCCGGCTGGAGCCCGACCTGGCCGCGTGGTCCCTGCTCGACGCCGCACCCGACGGCGGCGCAGCCGAGCTCGACCGACGGGCCGCGGCGACGGTCGCGGTCGTCGGCGGTGGACGTCTCGGCACAGCGATCGGCCTGCTGCTGGCGTCAGCCGGGATCGGCGGGCTGGTGGCCGACGACGACCGGATCGTCCGGCACAGCGACCGCGTCCCGGCAGGCCTCGGTGCCGACGACGTCGGGCGTCCCCGTCGCACCGGACTGCGGCGCCGGCTGGCCGAGGTCGCGCCGGGGACCCGGCTGCTGTCGGAGCACCCGGCACCGGACCTGGTCGTCGTCACCGATGGCGGCGCCGACCGGGACCTGGTCACCGCCCTGCAGCAGGCAGGCACCCCGCACCTGGTGGTCGGGATCCGCGAGACCGTCGGCTCGGTCGGTCCGCTCGTGGAACCGGGCACCACCTCCTGCGTGCGCTGCCACGACCTCACCCGGACCGATCGGGACCCGGCGTGGCCGCTGGTCGTCGACCAGCTCGCCGCCGCCGCGCGCGCTCCGGTCCGGCTGCGGGCGGTGGACGGGTCGACCCCGCGGACCGACCTGACGGGTGACAAGGTCCGCGGCGTACCGGTCGGCGCGCCGGCGGTCGAGGCGTGCGACGCGGTCCTGGCGACCCTGGTCGCGGCCGCAGCGGCTCTGCACCTGCTGACGTGGCTGCGCGGGGAACCGCCGCCCAGCATCGACGGGACGGTGGAGTTCCGGCTCCCCGACGGCCACGGCCGCCGGCGCAGCTGGGCACCGCATCCGGCCTGCCACTGCCTGCGCGGGGAGTGAGACGCCAACCCGGTCGGGGCGCCCACCCGCGGCCGGGACCCGCGGACGAAGATGGGCAACGTGAGCACACCGCCGCCCCGCAGTCCCATGTCCCGGACGCTGAAGCTGGCGACTCTCCCACTCGGTCTGGCCGGGCGCGCGACCGTCGGCATCGGCCGCCGGATCGGCGGCGCGTCGGCCGATGTGGTGAGCGCCGAGATCCAACAGCGAAGCGCCGAACAGGTGTTCCGGGTGCTCGGCGAGCTCAAGGGCGGCGCGATGAAGTTCGGGCAGGCCCTGTCCGTCTTCGAGGCGGCGCTGCCGGACCAGTTGATCGGCCCCTACCGCCAACAGCTCGTGCGGTTGCAGGAGGCGGCGCCGCCGATGGACACCTCGACCACCCGCGGCGTGCTCGTCGACCAGCTCGGGCCGGCCTGGGCGGAGCTGTTCACGTCCTTCGACGAGACGCCGGCCGCAGCGGCGTCGGTCGGGCAGGTGCACAAGGCAGTCTGGTCCGACGGCCGGACAGTCGCGGTGAAGATCCAATACCCGTGGGCCGGCGAGGCCATCCGGGCCGATCTGCGCCAACTCCGCCGGCTGTCCCGCGCGCTGGGCTCGCTGGTGTCCGGCATCGACGTCCGCCCGCTGATGGACGAGATGCGCGACCGCCTGCTGGAGGAACTGGACTACGAGTTCGAGGCGGCCGCCCAACAGGCGTTCGTCGCCGCGTTCGCCGACGACCCGGAGATCATCGTCCCGGACGTGGTCACGGCGCGGAAGCGGGTGCTGGTCACCGAATGGCTGGACGGGACGCCGCTGTCGACGGTCATCGCCACCGGGACCCAGGTCGAACGCGACCGCGCCGGCCTGCTGTTCAGCCGCTTCCACTTCTCCTCGCCGGGCCGGGCCGGGCTGCTGCACGCCGACCCGCATCCCGGCAACTACCGGATCACCGCCGACGACCGGCTCGGCGTGCTCGACTTCGGCGCGGCGGCCCGGCTGCCGGGTGGACTGCCGGACAGCGTCGGGGTCGTGCTGCAGGCGGCGCTGGTCGGTGACCGCCCCGCCATGCTGGAGGGACTGCGCGCCGAGGGCTTCGTCCGCGCGAGTGTCGACCTGGACGCCGACGAGCTGTACGAGTACCTGTCACCGTTCGTCGAGCCCGCCCGGGTGGAGTACTTCACGTTCTCTCGGGAGTGGATGCGCGGGGAGTTCGAGCGGATCAACGACCCGCGCGGGGACGGCGCAACCGGGCTGAAGATCAACCTGCCGCCGAGCTACCTGCTCATCCACCGGGTCTGGTTGGGCGCCATCGCGATCCTGTCCCAGCTCGGCGCCACCGCCCCGTTCCGTTCCGAGCTGATCCGCTGGGTACCCGGCTTCACCGGCTGACGGAGGGCCGGCCCCGGGTCAGCTCGTGCTCCGGGCGGTGGGCCCGACTCGTGCCCGCCGGCCGCGACCGAAGCGGGCGAGCCCCCGGCGGCCGGGCCGGGTGGGCCTGCGCAGGCCGGTGGATGCCCGGTGGTCGGCCGCCTCTGCGCGTAGGTCCTGACATCGGATCTGGGCCAGCTGCGCCGAGAATCCCAAGCTGTACATGGCGGTCTCCTCGAAGTAGATGTCGCGGGCCGTGCCCGCGGGTCGGCCGTGGCTGGTGCCGCGGGCCGGTCGGTCGGTGATGGGCCCGCCCGGATGGCGTCTGCCGAGCCGGTTCATCGCAGGGAGCACCGCTCGGCGACGCGATCAGTGCTCACGCGACAGATGTCAGTTGGTGCGCGGCGTGCCACGCGGCGTCCCGCTGCCGGTCGACGTTGCGCGGTCGACCTCGCGGTCGTTTCCGCGGGACGATCGCACCGCCGTCGAACAGCTCGCCGCCCCAGACGCCGCACGGCTCGCACCGGTCCACCGCCTCGGCGAGGCAACGGGCCCGAATCGGGCACGCGGCGCACAGCTGCTTGGCCGCCTCGACGCTGGCGGGCGTGTCGGCGAAGAACAACTCCGGGTCGGCGGTCCAGCAGGGCGGACCCTGCGTCTGCGGGCCCGTGCCGGTCGACACGGGACTTCTCGTGGTGGTGGCACACGGCGGTGCGCCGTGCAGTCCGGTGATCACCGGTGTTCCTCCTCGTGGTGGCTGCTGGGATGCGGTCGGTGCGACCGTCGGCCGGTGACCGGACCCGGACCGGGACAGCAGAAAGGCCGCGGTCCCGGGAGTCCCGGATCCGCGGCCTCGAGGAGGTCGTCGGTGCTGCTACACCGAGATCTCCCGCGCGAACTCGCGGAACTCAGACGGGTTGATGGACGGGACGGGCCGCGAATCGCCGGTCGGGAGAGCGGCCGTGGCGGGACGGATGTCCGAGCCTTCGCGCCCCGAGACGCTGCTCTCCTCGAACCCGTGCCGCCAGGTGTCGGTGCCCGGCAGGACAGCGGCGACGGACGGATCGGTCAGGTCGACGGTCGGCGTCATCGTCATGAGCTCCATCGGGGCACCTCCTTCGTCCGCTGGGTCGTGCACTGCTGGGTCGTGCACTGCTGGGTCGTGCACTGCTTCTGTTGGCGTTCGGCGTGCTCGGTGTTTCGGCTCGGGCAATCGGGGCTCTCCACCGGCCAGGACAGACGTTATCGCCCGCGCCCCTCGCGGGCAACGGAATTAACCAGCAGTTCTGTTGGCGGCCCGGCGTCGCACCGCTCGGACACCGAAACCGGGCTCACCCGGCATCGGGGGCACCGACCGTCGCACACAGCCGCAGCAGGTCGTCGCCGTACCGGGTCACCTTGACCGCGCCGATGCCGGGGACGGCCACCAACTCGCGCTCGCTCGCCGGGCGGCGCTCCGCGAGCACTTGCAGGGTGGCGTCGGTCAGCACCACGTAGGCGGGCACCTTCTGCTCGCGCGCGGTGTCGGTGCGCCAGGACCGCAGTCGCTCGAACAGCGCCTCGTCGTAGGCGGACGGGCATCCCGCGCACCGGCCAAGGGTCACCTCGGCCGGCGTGGCCAGCGGCGCCCCGCACACCCGGCAGGAACCACTGGTCGTGCGCCGCCGGTCTGCCGAGCCACCGCCGGACCGACGGCGGTCGCGGTCGGGCGCGGTGTCCGCGGGCCGGATCCCGTCGAGGAAGCGCGACGCCGTCCGCCGGCCCCGACCGCCCGGTGTCCGGGTCGCCGACCAGGACACCCGCAACAGCCGACGGGCCCGGGTCGCGCCGACGTAGAGCAGCCGGCGCTCCTCCTCGACCTCGTCCGGGGTCTCGGCATAGGACAACGGCAGTCCGCCCTCGTGGACACCGGCCAGGAAGACCACGTCCCACTCCAGGCCCTTCGCCGAGTGCAGGGAGGACAGGGTGACGCCGTCGGCGACCGGCGCGTGGGCGGACTCGATCCGGGCGTCCAGCTCGGCGACGAAGTCCGTCAGGGTGGCCGCCGGCGCGGTGGCGGCAGTGTCGGCGGCCAGCCCCGCTAGCGCGGCCAGCGACTCCCATCGCTCACGTGCCCGCCCGTTCCCGGGCGGATCCTCGGCCGACCACCCGGCCGACCGGAGCACGTCGCGGACCCGGTCGACCAAGCCGGAATCCCCGGCATCGACCGCCTCGGCGAGCGTTCCGGCAGCCCAGGCGCGCGCCGTCCCGCGCAGCAGGGTGACCGCGCGGCGGACCTCCTCCCGGTCGAAGAACCGCTCGGCACCACGCAGGACGTAGGGGACGTGCGCGTCGTCGAGCGCCTGCTCGAACTCCGCGGACATCGCGTTCACCCGGAACAGCACGGCGATCTCCCGGGCTGGGACCGCATCCGGCCCGCTGACGAGAGCGGCGATCTCCTTCGCGACGGCCGTCGCCTCCGCCACCCCGTCGGCGAATCCGGTGAACCCGACCTCCGGCCCGGAGTGGTTCTGTGCGCGCAGCACGAGCCGCGGGACACGAGCACCGCTCGCGGAGCGGTCCGCGGCCTGTCCGAGCACCCGGTTGGCGACGGAGAGCACCTCCGGGGTCGACCGGTAGTTGCGCTCCAGCCGGACCAGCGTCGCCGTCGGGTACCGCCGGCCGAAGTCGAGCAGGTAGCGCGGCGACGCGCCGGCGAAGGAGTAGATGGTCTGGCCGGGGTCGCCGACGACACAGACCTCCGCGCGGTCGCCCAGCCAGAGGTCGAGCAGCCGTTGCTGCAACGGGCTCACGTCCTGGTACTCATCGACCACCAGGTGCCGGTACTGCGAGCGCACGGCCGAGGCCACCCGGGGCTCGTCCGCGATCAGGGCACAGGTGAGCAGGAGCACGTCCTCCAGGTCGATCCGCCCGCGGTCGGCGCAGACGATCGCGTAGCCGCTGATCACCCGGGCGACGGTTGCCGGGTCGACCCCGGCCACGGACCGGCGGGCGCGCGCCGCCGCCACGGCGTAGGAGTCCGGGTCGACGTTGGACACCTTCGACCACTCGATCTCGGCCGCGAGATCGCGCAGGATCGTCCGGTCCACCCCGAGCCGGATCCGGGACGCGGCCTCGGCCACCAGCGGCAGCTTGGAGTCGACCAGCGCCGGCAGGTCGTTGCCGTGCACCCGCGGCCAGAAGTAGCGGGCCTGACGCAGCGCGGCGGAGTGGAACGTGCGCGCGGCGACCCCACCGGCGCCCAGCGCCCGCAGCCGGCCCCGCATCTCCCCCGCCGCGCGGGTGGTGAAGGTCACCGCCAGCACCTGCGCCGGGGCGTACGTGCCGGTCAGGACACCGTGTGCGATGCGGTGGGTGATGGCCCGGGTCTTACCGGTCCCGGCGCCGGCCAGCACGCAGACCGGTCCGTGCAGCGCTTCCGCGACGGCCCGCTGCTCCGGGTCCAGGCCGGCGAGCACGCGCTCGACCGGATCCGTAGCGGTCCCCGCGGCCAAGCCGGGACCGATCGACCGTCCGACACCGGTCGCTGCCCCGGGCAGGCGCGGGGAAGCAGTCTGGGTGGACATGCGTTCATCCTCCCAGCGGCGGCCGACACCGATCGGCTGGCCCAGCTCGGCCGGTACACCGATCGGCCGGCCCAGCTCGGCCGGCGCCAGGGCGGCCGGCGCCACATGCACGGTCCCCATGACGAGGAGTCCCGAATGGCCAGCTGGCCCACGCCGACCGAGCGCCCGATGATCTTCACCACCAGCTGGTGCCCCTACTGTGCCCGGCTGAAGTCCGGTCTGGAGCGCACCGGGGTCGCCTACGACGAGACCGATGTCGAGGCTGACGACGCTGCCGCCGAGTACGTGATGAGCGTGAACGCCGGCAACCGGGTGGTCCCGACGGTGTTGTTCCCGGACGGCAGCACGGCGACCAACCCGGCGCCCGCTGTGGTGGCCGATCGCCTCGGGGCCGCCGCCCGCTGAGCGGCGGGCCCCCGGCTCGAGCCCGCCGCGGCGGGCTCAGCGGTCCGCCGGGCAGCTCCGGGTCACCAGTCACCAGGAAGCTCCGGGTCACCAGTCGCCAGGAAGCTCCGAGCCGTACCAGCCCTCGATGAGGCGTCGGGCAATCGACACCCGGCCGGGCAGCAGGACCCGCCCGGCGTCGATGTCGGAACGCAACTGCTCCCGGGTGAACCACCGCACGTCGGCGATCTCGTCGCCGTCGGGCCGACTGTCGGTCGTGATGGCGTGCGCGGTGAACCCCAGCATCAGGCTCCGGGGGAACGGCCAGGGTTGGCTGCCGGCGTAGCGGATCGCGTCGACGGAGATCCCCGACTCCTCGGCGACCTCGCGGGCAACGGACTGCTCGAGGGACTCCCCCGCCTCGACGAAGCCGGCCAGGCAGCTGTACCTACCCTCGGGCCAGACCCGCTGGTGGCCGAGCAGCGCGCGGCTGTCCGGTTCGTGCAGCGCACGATCGTGGACGAGCACGATCATCGCCGGGTCGGTCCGCGGATACAGCTCGTGGCCCTCCTCGTCGACCCGGACCGTTCCCGCATGAGCCGGGACGGTCGGTCGCCCCGAGGCCGGGCTGTAGCCCTCGGCGGCGTGCCAGGCCACCAGTGCCGTCGCGTGCGTCGCCGCGCCGGCGTCGAGGTCGTCCAGGTCCCCACCGACCTCGCGCAGGCTCACCCAGTCCTCGCCGGGCTTCTCGACCCGGACAGCGACGTGGGTTCGCCCGGTCCCGTCCACGCCGAGCAGCAACCGGTCGCCGGGGTCGGACAGTGCGGAGGACCAGGTCAAACGCGGCCGGTCGCCCTCGCGGTGCACGGGAAACCGGCCGTGGGCTACGGGCAGGAATCGGGTGCGCGGGTCGGCGAGCACGCTGGACCACCACTGCGGGTCACGTCGCCGGTCCGCTGCGCGGTCCAGGGCCGATCGGGACAGCGCCAGCCGCTCCAGGTCCAGCCGGCTCGCCGGTTGCGGGACGTGCGCGGACGGGCTGGGGTCACTGTTCGCGCTGCTCGGCACGAGCGACGACGCTAACCCGCGACGTCGGCCGGGACCCGCTCCCGCCGTCGAGCCAGTCCGGACCCTTGGCCGCGTCGTCCTTACGGCAGCTCCGGGGCCACTCGAGCCGGCCCGCCGTCGTGGTCCCCCGTGGCAGGATCGCCGCCCGTGAGCATCCACATCGGGGCAGAACCCGGTCAGATCGCCGAGCGGGTCCTCTTCCCCGGTGACCCGTTGCGCGCCAAGTGGATCGCCGAGCAGTTCCTGGACGGCGCGACGTGCCACACCGAGGTCCGGGGGATGCTGGGGTACACCGGGACCTACCGCGGCGAGCGGATCTCCGTGCAGGGCAGCGGGATGGGCATCGCGTCCGCGTCCATCTACGCCACCGAGCTGTTCGCCGACTACGGCGTCCAGTCGCTGATCCGCGTCGGCACCTGCGGTGGGATGGCCGAGCAGGTCCACGTCCGCGACGTCGTCATAGCGACCGCGGCGTGCACGAACAACGGCAACAACCGCATCCGGTTCGGCACCGGTGTCGACTTCGCGCCGACCGCGGACTGGGCGCTGTTACGTGCGGCGGCCGACGTCGCAGCCGCCCGGACCGGCGAGGGTGCCGGCTCCGGCCTGCACCTCGGGCCGGTGGTCAGCACCGACGACTTCTACCCCGCCGAGCCGCAGATGCTGACCAATCTTGCGGCGCACGGGGTGCTTGCCGTGGAGATGGAGGCCTCGGCCCTCTACACGCTGGCCGCCATGCACCGGCGCCGGGCACTGACCGTGCTCACGGTGTCCGACCACGTCCTCAGCGGCGAATCGACGCCGGCGGCCGAGCGCGAGACCACCTTCGCCGCCATGGTCGAGATCGCCCTGGACGCCGCATTGGCCGTCCCGGTCCGGTGACCGCCGACCCCGGGCACGGACGGCATTCCGCCGACGGCGTCCTGCGGCTGACCAGCTTCAACCTGCTGCACGGCATGGTGGTGCAGACCGGGGACGCGACCGACCCGCGGCCGCTGCGGGCGGCCGCCGCCGTCCTGGACAGCGATGTGGTCGCACTGCAGGAGGTCGATGCCGGGCAATCCCGATCCGGCGGCACCGACCAGACCACCGAGGTCGCGATGGCGGCTGGCCTTGCCCACCGGCACTTCGAGCCCACAGTCGCCGGGACACCGGGCGAACAGTGGTCGGCCCTGTCGGCCGACTCGCCGGCCGTGGCCGCCGGTTCGCCGGCCGGACCGCGCTACGGGATCGGTCTGGCCAGTCGGTACCCCATCCGTGACCTGGCGGTTCTGCCGCTCGGTCGGGCGCGCGGCAGGTTCCCGCTGCTCCTGCCCAACGGCTCGGTGACCATGCTGGCCGACGAACCCCGCACAGCCCTGGCGGCACGGCTGGACACGCCGATCGGTGGGGTGACGGTCGCGTGCGCGCACCTGTCGTTCGTGCCCGGCTGGAACGTCACCCAGCTGGTGCGGCTGGCCCGGTGGCTGGACAGACTGCCCGGACCGCGGGTGCTGCTCGGCGACCTGAACATGCCGGCGCTGCTGACCCACGCCGCCCGCGGCTGGCATCCCCTGGCCGTCGTACCGACGTACCCGGCCCCCCGGCCGCGAATCCAGTTCGATCATGTCCTCGCGTCCGGTGGGCTCGGCGCGACGGTGACCGAGGTGACGGCGCGGCGGCTGCCGGTGTCGGACCACTGCGCCCTGCAGGTCACGCTGGACCGCCGGTCGGCAGTCGGCTGACCAGGGCCACCAGACCGGCCTCGTCGAGCAGGTCGGCGGGTCGGACGGTCACCCCCTCCCCGACGTGGTGGAACGCACCGCTGATGTGCTCCAGCGGGACACCGGTCGCCCGGTGCCAGGCCAGCCGGTAGGCGGCGAGCTGGACCGCGACGCCGGCGAGCCTCGCCGAGTCCCGCGGCGGGGGCCCGGTCTTCCAGTCGACGACCTCGACCGTGCCGGTGCCCTCATCGGAGAAGACCGCGTCGATCCGGCCGCGGAGCACGACGGTCCCCATCGGCATCGCGAACGGGTACTCCACGTCGGTCGGCACACGGTCGGCCCACGGGCTGGCCGCGAACGCGCCCTGCAGCGCACGCAGTGCGGCGTCGTCGAGCACCACCGCGTCGGTCGCGTCGTCGGCCGACCCGGGCAGGTCGTCGACATCGATCAGCCGGGCTCCGTTCCACCGCTGCTCCAGCCAGGCATGGAACCGCGTCCCGAGTCGGGTCGCCGTCCGCGGCTCCCGCGGGACGGGCCGGCGCACATCGAGGGCGAAACCGTCCGGGTCGCGCGCCAGGGCGACCAGGCCGCTGACGGACAGGACCCCGGGGAGCGGGACGTCCACCAGGACAGTCGCGCCGACAGCGGCCGGCACCGGGGGCCGGCCATCGGCCGGGGAAGCCGCCGCGGTGACCGGCGCGGTGACCGGCGCGGTGACCGGCGCGGTGACCGGCGCGGCCGGCTGGTCGGTCCGGCCGAGCAGCAGATCGACGTCGCGCGCCCAGGCGGCCGCCTCGCCGTCATCGCCTCCCGTCGGCTCGTCGTCTGCATCTCCCACCGGCTCATCGTCTGCATCTCCCGCCGGCACGACGCCAGCGGCCAGCTCGGCGGACACCAGCGCAGCGCCCGCCTCGACCCCAGCCGCATGCGCGTCACCGGCCACGGGGGCCGGCCACAGCGCGGTCGCTGCCGCGTCGGCGTCCGGCGGTTCGCCGGGGTCGTCGGCCCACGGGTCGACCTGCCAGGCGTCAGGTGTGCCACCGACCCGCCGCAGGGCCAGGTCGTGCAGCTCGGTGAGGAACGGCCCCACGACCCGCGCCCTCTTCGTGCCCCCCCAGTAGTGGCCGCTGGCGACCAGCACCTCCCTCGCCCGGGTTACGGCGACGTACGCCAGCCGCCGCTCCTCGGCCAGGCGGTGCCGCCGCATGGCCGTTCCGTGCCGGGCGAGCTCGGTCCTCAGTTCCGCGGTGTCCGCGACGGCGCGGTCCCGCAGCGCCGGCAGGCTGGCCCGGTCGGCGCGCAGCGGGTGCGGGAGCTGACCCAGGTCGCTGATCCAGCCCTTCCCGTTGTGCGCCGCGGCCGGGAAGACGCCGTCGACCAGGCCGGGCACCAGCACGACGTCCCACTCCAGGCCTTTCGCCGCATGAACGGTCAACAGCTGGACGCGGCCGCGGGCCACCTCGACGGTCTCCGGTTCCGACTCCGGGTCCGGGTCGTCGTCGGTCGGGTTTCCGCCGCGGTCCAGGCCACGCTCACGCTGCTCGGCAACGTCGAGATAGGCAAGGAACCCGGCCACGCCGGCGGCGCCGTCCCGGCCACCGGTCTGCGCGTAGCGGTCGGCCTCCTCGGTGAACGCGGCCAGGTCGGTCGCACTGCCGGCGGCACGGGAACCGCCGGCGGCCAGCTCGGTTCCGAGGCCGGTGACGGCGACCACGTCGCCGACCATCTCCCCCAGCGGCTGGTCGACCCGCGTGCGGAGCTCACGCAGCTCGCGAGCCAGCCGCACGAGCCGCTGGCGCCCGGCCGCGGAGAACCGACCGGCCTGGGGCCGCTCGACGAGCAGGTCCAGCGCATCGACGATGCCCGCGTCGGGCTCGTCGACGGCCAGCCCGTCCTGGGCCAGCCCGTCCTGGGCTGGACCGGTCGCCTCGATCGGCGACCGTCCTTCCCCGCCGAGCCGGCGCAGCTGTCGGGCCAGGTCGGCCAGACCGTCGAGATCGCGGGGGCCGAGCCGCCACCGGGCGCCGGTCAGCAGTCGCATCAACGCGTCCCCGCGGTCCGGGTCGGCGACCACCCGCAGGACGCTGAGCAGCTCGACGACCACCGGGACGCCGAGCAGCCCACCGAGCCCGACAACCTCGACGGGGACATCGGCCGACCGCATCGCGGCCAGCAGCGGCTCGACCTGCCGCCGGGAGCGGACCAGCACCGCCACCGAACGCTGTGGGCCCAGCTCCGCGTCAGCGGTCTGCGCCAGCGCCGTGGCCTCCTCGGCGGCGGTCCGGTACATCGTCACCGCGACCCGGCCCCCGGTGCGGTCAGGGAGCGGAACGAGCGTGGGCACCCGCACGGACGTGGTCGCCGCCAGCGGCGCGGCGATCACGTTCGCCGCGTCGAGGACCGGGCCGGCGTTGCGGAAACTCGTGGACAGGGTCGCGAACCCGGATGACCCGTGCGTCCCGTCCCCGCGTGTCCCCTCGCCGCCCAGCGACCGGCCGAACGCGCCGAGGGTGTCCGCGCCGGCCCCCCGCCAGCCGTAGATCGACTGGTGGGGGTCGCCGACGGCAGTGACCGCGATGCCCGCGAAGGCGCCGGTGACCAGGCGCAGCTGAGCCGGGCTGGTGTCCTGGAACTCGTCGAGCAACACGAGCCGGTAATCGCCGCGGGATGCCGCCGCGACCTCGGGCACCTGCTCGGCCAGCTGTGCCGCCGCCTCCGCGATTCCGGCGAAGTCCACCGCCCCGACCTCCCCGAGCCGGGACCGGTAGCGGGTCACGAGGCCGAGCAGCTCCCGCCGGGCCTGCTGCCGTCCGACGAAGTCGCGTACCTCTTCACTCGCCCAGGACCTGCCCCGGACGGTGTCCGGCAGCGCGCGGGCGCCGGCGACGGTCTCGGCGAGGAACCGGTCCAGCGCCGCGACGTCCCGCCCGTGTGCAGCGAGCTGGTCGTGCAGCGACCGGACCACCTCGACGGCCGTCGACACTGCCGGCTGGTAGTCGCTCAGCTCGCCGTCCCAGGTCCGGACGACCCGATCGGCGAGCTGCCAGGCCTCCGCGGGGCGCAGCAGCCGGGTCGTCGGCTCGAACCCGAGCCGTAGACCGTGATCGACCACGACTCGATGGGCGAAGCCGTCGTAGGTGCTGACCGTGGCCGTCCGGTCGCCGTCGCCGATCTCCGCGGCAAGCACCGGATACATCCGGAAGAGCCGGTCCAGCCGGTCGGCGATCCGTTCGGCCAGCTCGGCGGCAGCCTTGCGGGTGAACGTCAGGCCCAGCACCTCACCCGGCCGGACCTGTCCGGTCGCGACCAGGTACACAACCCGGCTGGCCATCGTCTCGGTCTTGCCGGAACCGGCACCCGCGACGACGAGTCCGCTGCGCAGTGGAGCGCCGATGACCGTGGCCTGTTCCGCGGTGGGTGGCGGTGCTCCGAGAAGCACGGCCAGGTCGGCCGGCGTCGCGGCGCCGACCCGGGGTGTGGCCGGGTCGCCGCTCTGGCCCCGCCGGGTCGAGGCGGTCATGCCGTCACCTGCACACCGGTCAGCTGGGCGGGGCAGGACTCGCGGACCGGGCACCGGCCGCACCCTTCGTTGACGAGTGCCGGGAACGCCGGTGCCCGCACGACTGTGCCGGCGCGATCGAGCAGCGGACCGAGCCAGCCTTGTCCGGTCGCGTCCGGGGGCGCCTGGCCCCGCACCGTCGGCAGTCCGGTGCCGCCTGTCCTGGACAGGAACACCAGCGCGGCGCCGCCGGTCCGGTTCCCCGACTCCGCCGCCAGCGCCGCCTGGTAGGTCGCCAGCTGCGGATCCGCAGCAACCTCGTGCGCGGCGCGGACCGTCTTGCCGGTCTTGAAGTCGACCACCCGCAGGCCGCCCCCGGAGGCGGGGCGGTCGACCAGGTCGACACGTCCGCGCAGCAGTAGGGGGCCGTCGGGGTGGTCGACACGGTGCTCGATGGCCGCCTCGACCCGGTCGACCCCCCACCCCTCGTCCTGCTGGGCACGGAACCACGCGGCCAGCGCCTGGACCATGCCGGTCACGCGCGCCCGCTCCCGGCGATCGGCCCAACCCTCGGTGAGGCCGAGCTCGCCGGACCGCTGCTCGAACCGCGCCGCCAGCTGCTGAACCGGGGTGCTGCCGCGGGCGACCTCCTCGGCGAGGGAGTGGATCAGCACCCCGACCAGCTGCGCGGACGTCGCGGCGCGGCGCCCGCCGGCCTGGGTGAGAAACCAGCGCAGGGGGCAGGTGTCGATCTCGCCGAGCCGGCTCGGCGACAGGACCAGCTCGGTCCCGGGCGCGATGCGGGGGCCGCCGTCGGACAGCGGCGCCCGGCCCCACCAGCCATCCGGGTCGGCACCGGGGACACCGCCGGCGGCCAGCCGCGCGAGCTGTCGGGCGGCCGCTCGTCCGCGGGCGGTGTCGGCGGCGTCGGGCGTGCACACGGCCCGACGCAGCCTGGCCACCAGGGCCGACGGGTCGAGCGTCTGGGCATCGAGGTCGGCACCGCGCAGTTCCGTGAATCCGCCGTCCGAATCCCCCGCCGACTGTCCGCCCGCCCGGTCGCCCGTCCCCCCGGCCGGCTCCCCGGCCGGCCCCCCGGTCGGAGGAGAGTCCGCGGAACTGCCCGGCGCACCGCGTCGACCCGGCAGAACTTGCGCGGTCGTGCCGTCACCCGCGGGCAGATCTTCCCGGCCCGCGAACAGGGTCTGTTGAACCGGCACCTCCTCCGGTGCTCCGCCGGCCAGGCCCCGCACCGGCGGGACGGGACCTGCCGCCGGACCTGCTGCTGTCAGTTCGGTGAGGAACCGGGACGGCCGGTCGTCCCGGTCCTCGACCGCGCTGAGCACCAGCTGGTGTGACGCCCGGGTGCACGCCACGTAGAACAGGCGCCGCTCCTCCGCGAGCGCCTCGGCACGGTCGACCGCCGGCCGCACGGCGTCGGGAACGGCCGGCACCGTCCCGTCGAGCAACCGGACGAGTTCGCGCTGCCCCAGCAGCCCGCGGCGGCCGCGCAGGTCCGGCCAGGTGCCTTCCTGCACCCCGGCCACGACAACCACCGGCCACTGCAGGCCCTTCGCGGCGTGCGCGGTCAGCACGGCGACGGCGCCTTCGGCCGGCCTCGACTCGACTGCACCCGGCAGCGCCCGGCCGGCCTCGGCCAGCAGGAACTCGGTGGCCCCGGCCCGCGGGTGCTCGTCGGCGTACCGCTCGACCTCCTCGAACAACCCGACGACCGCGTCCAGGTTCCGGTCGGCGACCGCTGCGGGGGACCCGCCCGCCAGCGCCGCGGCGGACCAGACCGCCGCTCGCCCGGAAGCCGACCACAAGGCCCACAGCAACCGCCCGGCGTCGGGTGGACCATCGGCCGCGACCTGCCCGCCGGCGTCGATCATGCCCAACAGCCGACGGGCACCGGGGGCCAGCTCGCCGACCCGGGCCGCCACCGGGCCGCCGGGGTCGGCGAAGGCCGCGACCAGGGCGGCAGTCGACGACGGTCCGCGACGTTCGCTCCCTGCGGCACCGGCCGGGTTGCTGACCGGAAGCGCATCGGTCGGTATCGGCCCCAGGGTTGCTCGCAGGGCCCGCACCGCAACGGTGTCCAGCCCACCGAACGGTCCCGCGAGCAACCCGAGGACCAGCTCGGCGTCCGGTCGGCCCGGCGACCCGCCGGCCGCGTCGAGCCCGAGCCGGGCCAGCGCCAGCAGGTCCCGGGCCGCAGGACGCTGGGCGAGCGGAACCGGGTCGGAGGCGGCCGTCGCCGGGATGCCCGCGGCCCGCAGCGCTCGGCGGACGGGGGCCAGTTGCGCACCGGTCCGCACGAGCACCGCCATCGCGGACCAGTCGACCCCGTCGCGCAGGTGGGCCGCACGCAGCCGCCCGGCCAGCCAGCCCCGTTCGGCAGCCGCCGACGGATGGACCGCCACCTGTACGGCGCCGTCGGGCAAACCCGGCCCGGGCACCAGGGCCCGGTGCGCGGTGGGGCCGCCGAGACGGGTGGCCACCTGCCGACTCACGGCAAGCAGCGTCGGCCCCGCCCGCCGCGACACGGTGAGCGCAGCGACCGGCGCCGGTCCCGCCGGGGTGGCGAAGCGGGTGGGGAACGCGTCGACCACCGACCGGTCGGACCCGCGGAAGGCATAGATCGACTGGTCCGGGTCACCGACGGCAATCAGCTCGCCGCCGCCCGCGATCAGTTCCAGCAGGTCCACCTGCGCCGGGTCACAATCCTGGAACTCGTCGACGACAACGAGGCGACGGGTCGCCCGCTCGGCGGCCAACAGGCCCGGGTCGGCGCGGAGCAGCGCGACGGCCGACCGGACGAGGGTTGCCGGTTGCACCCACACCGCGCCGGACAGGCTCGACACCTGGTCGTACTCGGCGGCGAAGTCGGCCGCGGCCGCCCAGTCCCCGCGGCCGGTGGTGGCTGCCAGCTCGGCGAGCGCATCCGGCCCCAGACTCCGCTCGGCGGCGCGGGAGAGCAGGTCGCCCAGCTCCGCGGCGAAGCCGGCGGTGGTCGACGCCAGCCGGAGTCCGGGTGGCCAGTCCCCCCGCGCGCTCGGGCCGGCCCCGCCGCGTTGCGGGTCGTTGCGTTGCGGGTCGCCGCGTTCGGCGGCTGCGCGCTCGGCGTCCGCGCGTCGGCCGGCCAGCAGTTCCCGGATCGCCAGGTCGGCGTCCGCCGCGGTCAACAGGCGGGGCTCCGGCAGGCCGTGGGCGACGGCGTCCCGGCGCAGCAGTCCGAACGCGTAGCCGTGGAAGGTCCGGGCGAGCGGCTCGGTGGTGGTCCGGGCCAGGCGGGTGGACAGCCGGTCGCGCAGCTCGGCGGCTGCACGCCGGGAGAAGGTCAGGACCAGCACCGACTCCGGGTCCAGCCCGTCGGCCACCCGGGCGGCGACGGTCTCCACGACGGTGGCGGTCTTCCCGGTCCCCGGGCCGGCGAGCACCAGCAGCGGGCCGCCGCGGTGGTTTACGACGCGACGTTGGGCCTCGTCCAGCACCAGCGGCCCGTCCGGGCCGCGGTGGGATGGGCGGACCAGGCGGACCCGGCCGACCCCCGCCCGGTGGCTCGACGGCGACCCGCCGGGCGGGAGGTGACCGGGTGCGCTCATGTCCGGCATCAAACCGCCCCCCACCGACAGGACGTCGGGCCCGACCAGCGCCGCCCGGCCAGCTTCGCCCCCGCCCGGTCACCCGCGGGCGTGCGCCAGCCATGCGGTGATGCCGCCACGCAGGTGCACGACGTCGTCGCGGCCGCCGGCGCGCAGCACCGCCAGCACCTGGGCCGACCGGCCACCGGTCTTGCAGTGCAGGACGACCGGCATCCCCGCCGGCAGCTCGCTGTCCGCGTGCCCGGCGAGCAGCAGCTCCCGCGGCACCCGAACGGACCCGGGGATCGCGGCGACCGCCCGCTCGGCGGGCTCGCGGACGTCGATCAGCACGAAGTCCGGGCCGCCGGCCGCGCGCTCCGCCAGTCGTCCCGCCAGCTCGGCCGGCTCGATCGAGAAGGCGCCGACACCCTCGTCGGGTTCGCCCGTGACGGCTGTCACCGGCGCCCGGCCGGGATCGACGGCGACCTCGACGGTGCGCCACGTCATCGCCAGCGCGTCGTGCAGCAGCACCCGCCCGAGCAGTGGCCGGCCGACCCCGGTCAGGACCTTGACCGCCTCGGTGGCCATCAGCGATCCGATGGTCCCGCACACCGATCCGACGACGCCGGCGTCCGCGCACGACGGCACCGAGCCCGGCGGTGGCGGCATCGGGTGCAGGTCGCGGTAGGTCGGGCCGCGGCCGGCCCAGAAGACCGACACCTGCCCGGCGAACCGCAGCACCGACCCCCACACGCAGGGGATTCCGGCGACCTCGCAGGCGTCGGACACCAGGTATCGGGTGGCGAAGTTGTCCGAGCCGTCGACGACGAGGTCGTACGCGGCGACCAGGTCCGTCGCCGTGTCCGCGGTCACCCGGGACCGGTGCCGCCGCACGCGGACCCCGGGATCGAGTTCGGCGATCCGCTCCGCGGCCGAGTCGACCTTCGCCCGGCCCAGGTCGGTGGTGCCGTGCACGACCTGCCGGTGCAGGTTGGTCAGGTCGACGGCGTCGTCGTCGACGATGCCGAGCAGGCCACCGTCGGCGGTCGCGATCCCGGCCGCGGCCAGGTACAGCAGCACCGGGGAGCCGAGACCGCCGGCGCCGACGACGAGCACCCGCGCGCCGGCCAGCCGCTGCTGGGCCGCCGCCCCGAAGCCGGGCAGCCGCACCTGCCGCGACCACCGGTCGGCCGGGTCCGTCCCAGGTGTCTGCACGACCCCATCGTCGCGCAGAGTCCGTGCTCGTCCGTGGAAACGCCGGTGGCTCGGCTGACCGCGCGGGTGCGCGCGTAGCCTCCGGACGTGCCGTCCGGCCAACGGGTGCAGGTCGAGGTCGAGGGCCGCGCGCTGTCGCTGTCCAACCTGGCCAAGGTGCTGTTCCCGGACGAGCACCTGAGCAAGGCCGGCGTCCTGGACTACTACCGCCGCGTCGCACCCACTCTGCTGGCGCACCTCGCGGACCGCCCCTGCACCCGGAAGCGATGGCCGGACGGGGTGACCAGGCCCTCGTTCTTCGAGAAGAACGCGCCCCGCGGCACCCCGGACTGGGTCCGGACCGTCGAGCTGGACTCACCCGGCAGTACCCGTGCCTCGGAGATCGTCCGCTACGTCGTCGTCGACGACCTGGCGACGCTGCTGTGGTCGACCAACCTGGCCGGGCTGGAATTGCACGTCCCGCAGTGGCGGCTCACCGATGCGGGAACCCCGGACGCCCCGGACCGCCTGGTCGTCGACCTCGATCCCGGCCCGCCCGCGGACGTCGTGGACTGCGCTCGGGTGGCGCTGCTCGCGCGGGAACTGCTCGAACCGCTCGGGCTGACGGTGGTGCCGTGCACGTCCGGCTCCAAGGGGATGCAGCTCTACGTGCCGGTCCGTACACGGTCGGCGGATCAGACCCGAGCCTTCGCCGCCGACCTCGGCCGCGCGGTCGGCCGCCGGCTGCCGGACCTGATGACCCCGGTGATGACCCGTCGCGAACGACCCGGGCGGGTCTACCTCGACCACGGGCAGAACCACCCCGGCAAGACCACGATCTCGCCGTACAGCCTGCGCGGACGGGAGCCCGCCCGAGCGGCGACGCCGGTCGGGTGGGACGAGGTGGCCGCCGCCCGGACGGCCGCTGACCTGTCCTTCTCCCCTGGTGACGTGCTCGAGCGGCTCGCCAGCGCCGGTGACCTGGCCGCGGCACTGCTGGACCCGGACCGGGCCGTGCGGCTGCCGGATCTGCCGTAGGCGCAATCCGGACCCGCTGCGACCGGATTGCCGTACCGCCGGGTCGGGCGGCGCTAGGTTCGACACCGCCGCCGGGGTCCTCCGGCGTCCAGCGCTCGTCAGGGAGGTTCTCGGTGGAGGTCAAGGTCGGCATCGTCCAGACCGGGCGGGAACTGGTCGTGGAGACCACCGCGTCGCAGGACGAGGTCGCTGCGACGTTGACCTCGGCGGTTCAGACCGGGTCGGTGTTCGAGCTGACCGACGAGAAGGGCCGCAAGATCCTGGTGCCCGTCGCGCACCTGGCCTATGTCGAGATCGGTGAGGTCGGCGAACGACGGGTCGGCTTCGCGCTCTGAGCCGAGGCCGCCTGCAACACGCCCGGCCGGTGCCGCAGCGGGCATGCCGCCCGCGGCACCGGGGCCCGAAGCTACGCTTCACCTGATCACCGCGTCACCCACACCGGGGCGCGGTCCGGGACTGGTGAGTTGCCGCTGGCCGCTCGCGCGCTGACCACCGAGGTCGACGTCCCGGATCCCCCGGACACCCGGGCGTCATCCGGCGCCCGGCGGGTGGCGGGGCGGTGTTCGTGCGGAGCCGGTGACCCGGCCCGGCCCGGCCGCACCGACCGCCACATCGAGGTGCCGCGGGGTCAGTTCCGGCCACCCGCCGGGACCCGCCAGAAGGGCCTGTCCTGACGCACTCCGAGCACCCGTCCGAATCGACAGCCGAACCCGCCGGTTCCCCCACCCAGCCAGCAGCAGAGTCCGACGCCGACCTCCTCGACAGCGACCTCATCGAAACCCCCGACGGTCTCGGCACCGTCGAGGAGGTGGACCCGCTGGACCCGGCGGTAAGCACGGGATCCGGGGCAGTCGCCGTCGACGATGCGACCGGCACGGTGTCGGTGCCGCCGGCCGCCCCCACGTTCACCGAGCTCGGCGTGACGGCGGCGATCGTCGACGACCTCGCCGACGCCGGGATCCTGACCGCGTTCCCGATCCAGGCGATGGCCATCCCGCTCGCGCTCGGCGGCACCGACCTGATCGGGCAGGCCCGGACCGGCACCGGGAAGACACTCGGGTTCGCGGTGCCGATCCTGCAGCGCATCACCACCCGCGCGGACGAGGGCTGGGCCGACTTCGCCGACGCCGGCAAGCCGCAGGCGCTCGTCGTCGCCCCGACCCGCGAGCTGGCCAACCAGGTGGGCGCCGAGACCCGGCTGACCGGCGCCGGCCGCCGCGCCCGCGTGCTCACGATCTACGGCGGCCGCGCCTACGAGCCGCAGATCGAGGAACTGCGCCGCGGCGTCGAGGTCGTCGTCGGCACGCCGGGCCGCCTGCTCGACCTCGCCGGTCAGGGCATCCTCGATCTGTCCCGGGTCCGCACGCTGGTGCTGGACGAGGCCGACGAGATGCTGGACCTGGGCTTTCTGCCGGACGTCGAGCGCCTGATCGCCCTGATCCCGGCCGGTCGGCAGACGATGTTGTTCTCCGCGACGATGCCCGGAGCGGTCGTGTCGCTGGCCCGGCGCCACCTCACCAACCCGGTGAACCTGCGCGCGGAGTCCGCCGAGGACAGCCAGACGGTGCCGCTCACCACGCAGTTCGTCTACCAGACGCACGCGATGGACAAGATCGAGATCCTCGCGCGGTTGCTCCAGTCCCGTGGTCGGGGCCTGGTCATGGTGTTCGCCCGGACCAAGCGGACGACCCAGAAGGTGGCCGACGACCTCGCCGAGCGGGGGTTCGCGGCTGCCGCCATCCACGGGGACCTCGGACAGGGCGCCCGGGAGCAGGCGCTGCGCGCGTTCCGCGGCGGCAAGGTCGACGTCCTGGTGGCCACCGACGTGGCGGCGCGGGGGATCGACGTGGACGGCGTCACCCACGTCGTCAACTACGCGTGCCCGGAGGACGAGCGGACCTATCTGCACCGGATCGGTCGCACCGGCCGCGCCGGGGCGTCCGGCGTCGCGGTGACCTTCGTCGACTGGGAGGACGTCACCCGCTGGAAGACGATCAGCAACGCCCTCGGCCTGGACGTCCTTGAGCCGGCCGAGACGTACTCGACCTCCCCGCACCTGTTCACCGAGTTGGACATCCCGGAGGGCACGCGCGGCCGGCTACCGCGCAGCGAGCGGACCCGTGCTGGTCTGAACGCCGAACAGCTGGAGGATCTCGGTGGCCGTGAGCCGGCCGGTGGGGCCGGCCGCAGCGAGAGCCGGTCGGTCCGGGACCGGGATTCCGCCCGACCCGCGGCATCTCGTCGCCGCGCCGGCGCCGGCTCGCCGTCGTCCCCGGCAGCTGGCGCCGCCCGCCACACCTCGGAAGCAGCCGGCTCCGACGCCGGCTCCACCGCGCCGCGGACAACCCGCTCCACCGCGCCGCGGACAACCGGCTCTCCCGCTCCGGAAACAGCCGGCCCCGCCGCTGCGGACACCGGCCCCGCCGCTGCGGACGGTGCGGACGGTGCGGCGCCCCGCCGACGGCGACGCCGTCGGGTTTCCGGTGCTGAGGGTCACGAGGTGGGCGCCCCCCGCGGTGACCACGCCGCGGGCGAGCCCGGCAACGGTCCGGAAGGGTCGTCGGCGCCGACCGGGGCCGAGCCGGACGGTCGTTCCGAGGACGCGCCGCCGCGCCGCCGTCGTCGGCGGAGCCGGCCGGGCCGCTCGGCGACGGACACGGTGCCCGCCGCGGACTGAGGCAACCCCGCCGCGCCGCCCGGCCGCGGTCCCCCACCGCCGTCCGCCTACCGCAGTGACTGCGGCAGCGGTGACGACTGCTCCGGGACGTCGGCGAGACCGGCCCACGGCGGCAGGTCCGGCGAGGCGCGCCGACCGTCCGGACACGACGGCCGGAAGTCACACCACGAGCACGCCGGACCGGGGCTGGTGGGGAAGGCCGCGGCGGCGGCGGCCGGACCCGACTCGGTGAGGGCGGGCCAGGACGCGTGCGCCGCGGCCAGCTCGACGCCGATCTCGTCCGCCCGCGCCAGGTGCCGGGCGAGGCCGGCGGCGCTGTGCCGCCAGGATGCGACACCTCCGGTCGGCAGGTGGTGCAGCTCGACGAGCATCGCGGGCCGCCGGAGCGTCCGCGCCGCGGCGGCGGCGTAGACCGCCAGCGCCAGCGAACTGCGCGCGTCGTCGGTGCCCGGCACCGACCGGCCGGTCTTGTAGTCGACCACCACCAACTCGGCGGCCCCGTCCTCGGCCGCCCGCTCGTCGATCCGGTCGACCCGCCCTGACAGGGCCAGCCGGTCGGTGCGGACGCTGACGGTGCGCTCGACTCCGCGCGGATCGGTGTCGGGATCGATGCTCGCGACGTACCTGGCCACGGTGTCCGCACTCGCCTCCCGCCAGCGCGCGGACTGCCCGTCGTCGCGGAAGCCGGGCGAGGCCCAGTTCGCTACGACCAGGGCCGCGGCCCGGGCCGGTGTCCGGTTCGCCGGTGGCTCGTGCCACCACCGGGCGAGCGCGGTGTGCACGGCGGCGCCGAGCGAGCTGTGCGCCCAGGGCGCCCCTCGCGGCGGCGGCGGCCGGTCCAGGTAGGCCATCCGGTAGCGCCGGCGGCACCGCAGCCACGTCGTCAGCCGGGTGGGGGTCGCGGCGACCAGCCGGGTCGGCATTCCCGGCAGCGTCAGCTCCTCCACTCCGGCCACGGGTGCAGCTTGGCGCAGGCCACTGACACGACCGCGCAACAGTCCACCGAACGCTCGCGGCGCGGACAGCGACACGCCGAGGGAGTCCAGCAACCGCTGACGAACAGCGTCACCACCGCCTCGGCGAACCGGGCGATGTCGATGCCGGTGTTCCTCCCATCGCCGGCCGGCGGCGGCCGGGCCGGCCGGCCACGGATAACCTCGACGCGTGAGTGGCAACCAGTCGCGCGTCTTCGTCGCACGACTGGTGGACACCACGGTGTTCGACCCCAACGGCGACCCGGTGGGGCGGGTCCGCGACATCCTGGTGATCCTGCGCGGTCCCACCCGTCCGCCCCGGGTCATCGGTCTGGTGGTCGAGCTGCTGCGCCACCGCCGGGTGTTCCTGCCGATCACCCGCGTGCTGTCGATCGACCCCGGCCGGGTGGTCTCGACAGGTCAGCTCAACCTCGCCCGTTTCGAGCGCCGGACCGGCGAGGTGCTGGTCATCGCCGAGCTGCTCGACCGCGGCGTCTCCATCCGATCCAGCGGGGAACCCGTCGTCGTCTACGACGTCGGCATCGAGCCCACCCGGGCGCGGGACTGGGTCGTCGTGAAGGTGGCCGTCCGCGGGGCGCGCACCGGGCTGCGCCGCCGGGCGCAGGCCCAGGTCCTCGACTGGGACCTGGTCACCGGGCTGATGATCGACCCCGCCGGCCAGGGCACGGAGGCGCTACTGGGGACCTTCGACGGGCTGAAGGCCGCCGACCTGGCCCGGGCGCTCAACGAGCTGCCACCCAAGCGGCGCGCCGAGGTCGCCGGCGCGCTCGCCGACGACCGCCTGGCCGACGCCCTGGAGGAACTCCCCGAGGCCGACCAGGTCGAGATCCTCGGCGAGCTGGGCACGAGCCGTGCCGCCGACGTCCTGGGCGCGATGGACCCCGACGACGCCGCGGACCTGATCGCCGAGCTGCACCCGGACGTGGCCGAACACCTGCTGACCCTGATGGAGCCCGACGACGCCGACGACGTCCGCCGGCTGCTCACCTACCCCGACGGCACGGCCGGTGCCCTGATGACCACCGAGCCGATCGTGCTGACCCCGGACGCGACGGTGGCGGACGCCCTCGCCCGGGTCCGACAGGCCGAGGTCTCCCCGGCGCTGGCCGCCACCGCCTACGTCTGCCGGCCACCGGCGGACACCCCGACGGGGCGGTTCCTCGGTTACGCCCATCTGCAGCGCCTGCTGCGCGAACCGCCGTCGACACTGGTCTCGGCGGTCCTGGACCCGGAGCTGGAGACGCTGCGACCGGACGCGCCGCTCGACGAGGTCACCCGCCTGCTGGCGACCTACAACCTGGTTGCCGCCGCCGTCGTCGACCGGGACGGCCGGCTGCTCGGCGCGGTGACCGTCGACGACGTCCTGGACGCGATGCTGCCCGAGGACTGGCGGTCCGCCGACCCCGCGGGGACGCCGATCACGACGGCCCCCGCGGTCCCCCCCGCGGTGTCGGGGGGGGATGCCACCGTCGGGCGGCTCGCGCGGGCGGTGGCCGGACGCGCTTCCAGTGGCGCCGGGGGTTCCGGTGGCGGCTGAGCGGTTGCAGCCCGGCCTGGCCGGGAAGGTCGGCGCCGTCCGTCGGCTGGCGCCACGGCGGCCGCACCGCCGGGGTCCCAGCCGCCTGGACCAGCCTGTAGACCTGCGTCGGCCGCTGCTGCGCGCCAACTACGACCCGGACAGCTTCGGCCGGGCATCGGAGCGGATCGCCCGATTCCTCGGCACCGGCCGGTTCCTCGTCTACATGACGGCCGTGGTGGTGGTCTGGGTGGCCCTGAACGTGCTGGGCCCGCTGCCGGTCCGCTTCGACAGGTACCCGTTCACCTTCCTGACGCTGGTCCTGTCGCTGCAGGCCTCCTACGCGGCCCCGCTGATCCTGCTGGCGCAGAACCGGCAGGACGACCGCGACCGGGTCAACCAGGACACGGATCGGCGCGCGGATGCCCAGACGGGTGCCGACCTCGACTTCGTGGCCCGCGAGGTCGCCTCGCTGCGGGTCGCGGTGGGTGAGGTCGCGACCCGCGACTACGTTCGGTCCGAGATCCGCTCGCTGGTGGAGGGCCTCAGCGAGCTGCTCGAACAGGGCGAGGACGGTGCCGAGCCAGGCCGTCGGCCGAAGAAGGGTGCCGGCGGCGGCAAGGTCAAGGACCGGGGCCGGCTTCGTCGGGCCGGGGACGTTCGGGCCGCCGACGGTGCCGAACCGGCTCGGCCGGACGGCGCCCCGATAACGGCACCGGCGCCGGCATCACGCACGCCAGCAGACGACGAGACGGGTGGGACGGCGACGTGACCGCTACCAGCACGGCGGCTCCGGGCCGCGAGCAGGTCCTCGGTGCGCTCGCGACCGTGAACGACCCGGAGATCCACCGGCCGCTGACCGAGCTGGACATGGTCGGTGAGCTGGAGCTGACGCCGACCGCGGGCGGCGTCCTGGTCGGCGTCGAGGTGCTGCTCACCACGTCCGGCTGTCCGCTGCGCGACACGCTGCTGCGCGACGTCAGCGCCGCGGTACTGCGGGTGCCGGGGGTCGCCGACGTCCGCGTGCGGTTCGGCACGATGGACGCCGACCAGCGCGCGGTCCTGCAGGCGAAACTGCGTGGCGGCCGGCCGGTCAAGGAGATCCCGTTCGGCCGACCGGACTCGCTGACCCGCGTGTTCGCCATCGCGTCCGGCAAGGGCGGTGTGGGCAAGAGCTCGGTCACCGCCGGTCTCGCCGTGCAGCTGGCGTCACGCGGACTGTCGGTCGGCGTCCTGGACGCGGACATCTACGGCCACTCGATCCCCCGGCTGATGGGCCTGGCCGGCCGGCACCCGACGGTCATCGAGAAGATGATCCTGCCGCTGGAGGCACACGGGGTCCGAGTGGTGTCGACCGCGATGTTCAAGCCGGACACCGACGACGTGGTGGCCTGGCGCGGTCCGATGCTGGACCGGGCGCTGACCCAGTTCCTCACCGACGTGCACTGGGGCGACCTGGACGTGCTGCTGCTGGACCTGCCGCCCGGCACCGGCGACGTCGCGATCTCGGTCGCGCAGCGGCTGCCGACCGCTCAGATCGTCGTGGTCACCACGCCACAGCAGGCTGCTGCCGAGGTCGCCGAGCGGGCCGGGACGCTGGCCCTGCAGACCCGGCAGCGGGTCGCCGGGGTGGTGGAGAACATGAGCTGGCTGGCGTGCCCCCACTGCGGGGAACGCACCGACGTCTTCGGGTCCGGCGGTGGCCGGCGGGTGGCGGCGGCACTGACCGGCCGACTCGGCTACGACGTCCCGCTGCTGGCAGAAATCCCGCTGCAGCCCGGCGTCCGCGAGGCAGGCGACTCCGGAGACGCCGCGACGGCGTTCGCCGACCCCGCGGTGGCCGGCCCACTGCTGGGCATCGCCGACGCCCTGGTCAAGCCCGGTCGTGGGTTGGTCGGCCGCTCACTCGGGCTGACCCCGGTCAGCCACTGAGTCACTCGAGCTGACCCCGGTCAGCCACTGAGCGATCCCGGCCGCCGGGTCAGGTCGCGTCGAGGTCCACGTGCGGATGCGACCGGACCGGCGCGCTGCCAGGCGCAACGCCGTCGGTGGCGGCGACTGCCGAGTCCGTGACCGCCAGGGTGTCGACCCGGACGGCTGAACCCACCGCCGCGCCGTCGGCCGGAGCGTCCACCGCGGTCGCCTGCCCGCCGTCCGCCGCGAGCGCCGACGCCGACGTGGCACCCGAGTGCTCGGACCCATCGGCCGCCCGACGGCGCGCCTCTTCCTTCTCGCCGTCGAGGTCCAGGTCGTCCAGCCCCTCGAGCAGGTGCTTCTGCACGAAACGCTTCGGGTTGAGGTCCGCAAGGTCGAAGTTCTCGAACTCCGGACCGAGGGTGTCGGTCAGCTCCGACCGGGCCCGCGTGGTCCACCGACGGACGTCGCGCAGCAGGCGGGCCGCCGACTTCGCGGCCCCGGGCAGGCGGTCGGGCCCGAAGATGAACAGGGCGACGAGAGCAATGATGACGAACTCGGACCCGTTGACACCGAACACGGCCGATCCCCTCCCAGTAGCGCCCGCTCGACGGTACCCCGCGCGGCGCCCCGACCGTCCGGTCAGCCCGCGCGGCCGTCCAGCGTCACTTGCACGGTCCGCCGCGAACTGCCCCGCTGGACCGACAGCGTGACGCTGTCGCCGGGCAACCGCTGGCGGATCGCGACGACGAACTCCTCGCCGTTGCCCACCCGGCGCCCGTCGATCCCGACGACCACGTCCCGCGCCAGCAGTCCGGCCCGGCCGGCCGGGCCGCCCGGGGTCACCGCCGACAGCACCGCGCCGACGTCGGCGGGCGTGGCGGTCGTGCTGACGTCGGCGCCGATGACGGGGTACCGGGCCTGCCCGGTCCGCAGGATCTGGTCGGCGATCGTCCGGACCTCGTCGACCGGCAGGGAGAAGCCGAGGCCGATGCTGCCGCTCTGCCCCTCGACCGACCCGCCGAGCGAGGCGATCGCCGTGTTCATCCCGATCACCCGGCCCCGGGCGTCGACCAGTGGGCCGCCGGAGTTGCCGGGGTTGATCGCCGCGTCGGTCTGCAACGCGCTGACGAAGGTCCCGGGTCCGCCGGAGCCGGTGCCGCCGAGTGCGACCGGCCGGTTGACCGCGGAGACGATGCCGGAGGTCACCGTCCCGGTCAGCCCGAGCGGAGCACCGATCGCGACGACCGGGTCCCCGATCGCGACCGCCGACGAGCGACCCAGCGGTACCGGTTGCAGCATCCGCGCGCCGGTCACCTCCACGACCGCCGTGTCGTAGGACGGGCTGGTCCCGACGACCCGGGCCGCCGTGCGGAGCCCGTCCGGGAACACGGCGGTCAGCTGCGCCCGCCCGGCCACGGCGTCGGCGACCACGTGGTTGTTGGTCAGGACCAGGCCGGTCCCGTGTCCGGAGTCCCGGACGACGAAACCGGATCCGCTGCTGCCGGCCGACGGCGACCCGGCCCCGTCGCCGCCGCTCACCGTGGTCGACACCAGCTGGACGACTCCGGGCAGCGTCGCCCGGGCGATCGCGCCGACGGTCGCGCCCGCCGGCACCGACGGCTGCCCGTCAGGCAACGGGCCGGGATCGGCCGGCGGGGTGAACGGCGCACGCGGGGCGGGGCTCGACGGCGCGGTGGTGCCCGCGGACCCACGCGGATCCGGTCCCGTCCGGCCCGGGTCCGGAGTCGGTTGACCGGGCCCGACCGACGGGATGTTGTCCGACGGCATCGGCATCGGCATCGGCGTGGTCGGGATCGTCGGCATCGGCGGGGGGAGTTGCCCGAACGGGCCGCGGGGCGGCACAGCGGTCGGCGTCGGGAACGCGCTCGGGATCCCGGTCGCGCCCGGGCTGTCCATGATGGGAAAGGGCGGCAGACCCGACGCGGCGCTGTTCCTGCCCCCGCCGGTCAGCGCGACGATCAGCGCGGCGGTGAGGCCGGCCAGCAGGACGACTGCCCCGACAACGGCCACCACCACCGTCCACCGGCGGCGGCCGCCGGGCGGCGACTCGGGCACAGCGGGGCCGTGGACCCAGGCCGGCGGCTTCGGAGATCGCTCGGGCGGGAGGAAGTCCGGTCGGCCCGGTGGCAGCGGCGGGGGCCGGTTCGCGTCGGGCTCGTCCATCGATCTCCTCGCCGGACTGCGGGTCCGTCGCTGCGGCCGGCGGCGGGGACGGCCCGGGTCGACCAGCCTCCCACGGCGCCGACGGCGACATCGGACCACGGCGCGCGACATCGGACCACGGCGCCTACCGCGACATCGGACTGCCGGCAGCCGGCGTCACCCAGGCGCCGATCGGCGTCACCCTGCGGGAACGACTCCTGCGGTTGTGACGGAGCGGACGAAGGTCGCTCTCGCCGGTTGTCCCGGCAGCCGGGCCGGAGCCGGTGAGACCGGCACCGTCACCGGACGGGCCAGCGCGGCTCTGTGCGGCGCCCCGGGTGTGGGAAGCGTCGCAGGGGTGGTCTGCGTCGTAGGGGTGGTCTGCGCCGCAGGCGGCGGAAGCGTCAGCGCGGCCGGCAGGACCGCGACGGCCCCGGCTGAGTCGGACGGCGCGACCCCGGCAGGCAGCGCCGACGCCGGTGGACCGATCGGGCGCACCGGAATCGTCGAGGCCGGTGCCGGGCCGGCCGGCAGGACGGCGGCAGCCGCGATACCGAGCCCGAGCCCGAGGACGGAGAACACCCCGACGGCGCCGGGCCGCATCCCGGTCCGCTGCCGCGGCAGTCCAACCGAACCGTGATGCACGCCGACGCCAGTATCAGAACCGCCCGGCAACCCACTCGAACCCAGCGCCAGCAGGGTCCCCTGCAGCGCCCCCGGCACCCGGGGGACACCCACGGACAAGGCGCTCACGGCATCCTTGGTGGCGTGCTCGGCGTCCAGCCGGGCCAGACACCCTGCGCACCGTGACAGGTGGGCCAGCACACGCGCCCGGTCGTGATCGGCAACCTCGGAGTCGGCCATCGCCGAGATCATCGCTCCGGAAAGATGCGGGGGCAGGCTCACAGCGGGAGGCTCACAGACTCGGTTGCATCCAGGGACGGCCGGTGATCGCGGGCTCGGCGGGGGCCGCACCGGTGGTGTCGGTCTCGTGGCGCGCACCCGGCGCGCGGTGGGCCAGGCGCTCGCGGAGCTGGCTGCGGCCGCGGTGGATGCGGCTGCGGACCGTTCCGAGCTTGACCCCGAGCACGTCGGCGACCTCCTCGTACGGCAGGCCCTCGATGTCGCAGAGCACCACCGCGGCCCGGAACTCCGGGCGCAGGGCCATCAGTGCGTCGCGCACCTCGCCGTCGAGGTGCGTCATGTCGAAGCGTTCGACCGGGCCTGCGCCCGGGTCGGCGAGCCGGCCGTCGGCGTCCTCGGCGAGCGCGTCGAACCGGATGCGCTGCCGGCGGCGGGCGCCGTCCAGGAAGAGGTTGGTCGTTATCCGGTGCAGCCAGGCCTCGAAGTTCCCGGCGACGAACCGGTCCAGCGACCGGAAGACGCGGACGAAGACGTCCTGGGTGAGGTCCTCGGCATCGTGCGGGTTCCCGGTCAGCCGGTACGCGAGCCGGTAGACGCGCGGCGAGTGCTCACTGACGATCTCGGCCCAGCTCGGCGCCGTCCAGGTGGCGGCGGCGGACTCGGCCCGGGTGTCCTGAGTGTCCTGAGTGTCCTCGGCGGACACCTGGCCCGGAGCAGCGGCGGGCGAAGCAGCGGCGGGCGAAGCAGCGGCGGGCGGCGTGCCCCGCTCGGACCCGAACGGGAACAGGCGACGCGGCAGCACGGCGGTCATGGTTGCCATGCTCCGGTACGCCTCCTCGCCTGTCGCTGTGCCGGACCGATACTTAGCGGCTTCTCAGTGGCCCGCCCGTCCAGGTCGGCCCCCGGGAGACCGCGACCCGGGTAGCGGGCCGGCCGGCCGGTGTGCAGTCGATCAACGACCACCGTGGGCGCCCCGTTCCCCGCGACCCGCTCGGTACGCTCTCCCCCGGCCGTCGACCGCGGCTCGGCGTCCGGGCGCCGGCACGCACGGGACGGGGTGGGCCGATGAGCACGGGACCGCAGGGCGGTACACGCAGCGGTGGGACTGGCGGCTCCGGCACGGAGCGGGACACGGATCGGGACAGGGGCCGGACTGCCGGGGGGCGGCCGGCGACGAACCGGCCGAGCGCCGCCGCTGCGGGTGTCCCCACGACGGATCCCGCGGCACCCCGGGGAACGGACCAGCCCTTCCCGGGGACGGACCAGCGCCCGCCCGGCCAGCCCGGCCAGCTCTATGCCGAGACCTTCCGCGCGGAGGACCCGGCGGCGGCGGCCGCCCGCGCCCGCGCCGCCGAGGTGGGGGTCGTGCCGGTCAGCCCCGGGGTGGCGACCACGTTGACGTTCCTTGCGGCAACAGTCGGCGCCGGGGCGGCGGTCGAGATCGGGACCGGCACGGGAGTGTCCGCACTCGCCCTCGTCGCCGGGCTCCGGTCCGGCGGCATCCTCACCAGCGTCGACGTCGAGGGCGAGCACCACCGCCTGGCGCGGACGGCGATGACCGAGGCAGGGATCGCGCCGACCCGGGCCCGACTGATCAACGGGCGGGCGCTGGACGTGCTGCCCCGGCTGACCGACGGCGCGTACGACATCGTGTTCGCCGACGCCGACGCCGCGGAGAACGAGGACTACCTGAGCGAGGCGCTGCGTCTGCTGCGGCGGGGCGGCATCGTGGCCTTCAACGCCGCGCTCGCCGACGGCGTCGCGGATCCGACCAGGCGTGATGCCGCCACCGAGCGGGCGTTGCACGCCACGGTGCGTGACCACGAACGGTTGTCGTCGGTGCTGCTGCCGGTCGGTTCCGGCCTGCTGGTGGCATCTGTCACGAGCTGACCGGCAGCAGCTGACGAGCGCGTGCGGTTCAGGGCAGGATCTTCTGGCCCTTGCCGACGACCGTGATTCCGCCCGCGGACACGGTGTAGCCCCGAGCCCGGTCCGCGTCGTGGTCCACGCCGATCGTCGCGTGCGGGGGGACCACCACGTTCTTGTCCAGGATCGCGTTGCTGACGTGCGCACCCGGGCCGACCTGGACGTTGTCCATCAGGACCGATCCCCGCACGTGGGCGCCCTGGCGGACGACCACCCGCGGGGACAGGACGCAGTGGTCGACGAACCCGCCCGCGACGATGCAGCCCGCGCCGACCAGTGATTCGTAGGCGTGACCGCCCTCGACGAACTTCGCGCCGGGCAGCTGGGGCTGCTCGGACAGGATCGGCCACCGCGCGTTGTACAGGTTGAACACCGGGTCGATGGAGACCAGGTCCATGTGCGCCTCGTGGTAGGCGTCGATCGTGCCGACGTCGCGCCAGTACCCCTGGTCGCGGGCCGTCGACCCCGGGACGTCGTTGGACCGGAAGTCGTACACGCCTGCGCCCCCGGCGGCGACCATCGTCGGGATGATGTTGCCGCCCATGTCGTGCAGCGATCCCTCGTCGGCGGCGTCCATCCGCAGGGTGTCCAGCAGCGCGGACGTGGTGAACACGTAGTTGCCCATCGAGGCGAACGTCTCGTCCGGGGCGTCCGGCAGCCCCGGGGGGTCGGCCGGCTTCTCCAGGAACGCGTCGATCCGGTGGCCGTCGGCGGTGTCGATCACCCCGAACTGGTCCGCCGTGTGCCGGGGTACCCGGATGCCGGCGACCGTCACGCCCCGGCCGGACTCGATGTGGGCCGCGACCATCTGCGAGCAGTCCATCCGGTACACGTGGTCGGCGCCGAACACGACGACGTAGTCCGGCTCTTCGTCGTAGACGAGGTTCAGCGACTGGAAGATCGCGTCGGCGCTGCCCTGGTACCAGCGGGGACCCAGGCGCTGCTGAGCCGGGACCGGGGTGACGTAGTTGCCGATCAGGTCCGAGAACCGCCAGGTCTTGGAGATGTGGCGGTCCAGGGAGTGGCTCTTGTACTGCGTCAGCACACAGATCTTGAGATAGCCCGCATTCACCAGGTTGCTCAGCACGAAGTCGACCAGGCGGTACGAGCCCCCGAACGGCACCGCCGGCTTCGCCCGGTCGGCCGTCAACGGTTGCAACCGCTTGCCCTCGCCGCCGGCGAGCACAATTCCCAGGACCTTCGCCGCCCCTGCCATGCGGTCAACATATCGGTGCCCGGTCCAACGGGACAGGGTGAGACGGGGGTGACCGGGACAGGGGTGAGCCGGGGGTGACCGGCCACCGACCCGGCGCGTACGTTCGGCGGCCATGAGGGTCGCCCTGTTGACGCGGGAGTACCCGCCCGAGGTCTACGGCGGTGCCGGGGTCCACGTCGACTTCCTCTCCCGCCACCTGCGTGAGCTCGTCGAGCTCTCCGTGCTGTGCATGGGCGCCCCCGGCCCGCGGCCGGCGCCGGACGGTTCCGGGGCGTCCGGGCGGGCGCCGGCCGCCATGGCGGTCACCGGCTACGCCGAGACCGATCCGGCACTGACCGACGCGAATCCGGCGTTGCGCGTGTTCTCCACAGACCTCGCGCTCGCGGCCGCCGTCGCCACGTCCGGTGCGGACCTCGTGCACTCCCACACCTGGTATGCCAACCTCGGCGGCCACCTGGCCGGGTTGCTCGCCGACATCCCGCACGTGGTGACCGCCCATTCGCTGGAGCCGCTACGGCCGTGGAAGGTCGAACAGCTCGGCGGCGGCTACCGCCTGTCGTCGTGGGCGGAGCGGACGGCGTTCGAGGCTGCGGCGGCGGTGGTTGCGGTCAGCGACGGGATGCGTCGCGACGTGCTCGCCGCATACCCGACGCTGGACCCGGCGCGGGTGCACGTGGTGCGCAACGGCATCGACACCGGGCTCTACGCGCCCGTTCCGCCGGTCGGGCCGGCCACCGACCGTGCCGAACTGGTCCGCGCCGAGCTCGGCATCGACCCGGACCGCCCGTACGTGGTGTTCGTCGGCCGGATCACCCGGCAGAAGGGCGTTCCCCACCTGCTCCGCGCCGCGCTGCGGTTCGCCCCGGACGCGCAGGTGGTCGTGTTGGCCGGGGCGCCGGACACCCCGGAGCTCGCCGCGGAGACCGACGCGGCCGTCGACGCGCTGCGGGCCGCGCGCACCGGCGTCGTCGTCGAACCGTCGATGCTGGCACGGGAGGACCTGGTCGGGGTCCTTGCCGGCGCCGCGGTGTTCGTCTGCCCGTCCGTCTACGAGCCGCTGGGGATCGTCAACCTCGAGGCGATGGCCTGCTCGGTCCCGGTCGTGGCCAGCGACGTCGGCGGCATCCCGGAGGTCGTCGACGACGGGGTGACCGGCCTGCTCGTGCACTACGACCGGGCCGACCCCGTCGCCTTCGAGCGGGGACTCGCCGATGCGGTGAACGAGGTGCTGGCCGATCCCACGCGGGCAGCGGCGATGGGGGCAGCCGGCCGACGGCGGGCGGTGTCCGAGTTCGGCTGGTCGGCGATCGCCGAGCAGACCCTCGCCGTGTATACCGCCGCGGGCGCCTGAGGGCGCAACCCGGCCGACCGTGCCGGGTGGCCGCCGGGCCCACCCGACAGCCGCGGCGGGTCGATCAGGAGACGACGGTCTTCAGCGCGTCGCCCAGCGCGCCGGCCTCGGCCGCGGACAGCTCGACGACGAGCCGGCCGCCGCCCTCGAGTGGGACGCGCATGACGATGCCGCGACCCTCCTTGGTGACCTCGAGCGGACCGTCACCGGTACGCGGCTTCATGGCCGCCATGCGTTACCCCCCTCGTCGACGCGTGCTGGCCCCATCATCCCCGAAGGGGGTCCGTCTCCCGGACAGGTCCCCAGGGATCGGCCGGCCGGCCGCCCGGCCCCGCCGGCCACCGGGCGGCGGGGTAGCCGCGCCGGTCAGCCGATCCGGCCGGCCGCGACGAGGTCGGCGAACCGGCGCAACGACCGCCGGACGCCCGCGGCCATCGCGGGCCGGACCAGCGGCCACCCCGCACGCCCGAGACCCCCCAGCGGGAGCACCAGGTCCTCAGACCACACGAATCTCGACCGGGCCGCGGTCTGCGCCTGGACGGCGAAGGTGCCGGTGCCCCGGACCACGCGGCCGAGGTGTCGCACGACGCACTCCCGGGGTGGGTCCCACCCGGTGATCTCGAACTCGTCGGCGAAACCGAACCGGCCGATGGCTGTGACAGCCGTGACCCGGTCCCCGACCTCCCGGCCCGCTCCGCGGGTCGCACGGACGCGGGTGCCCAGGATCCACCGGCCCTGGGCCTCCCAGTCGACGACCGCGTCCCAGACGCGCTGGGCCGGGGCGTCGACCTCGACGGATACCGACAGGTGCACCGGACCGCTCACGGATGCTGCCCCGATTGCAGCGGTCCCGGCACCAGCGGTTCCGGCTCCAGCGGTCCGGGCGGTGCGGGCTGCGAGTTCCCCGCCGGGCCCGCGGAACTCGGCGCGGCGGCAGCGGACAGCGCGTGGGCGCCGGGGACCGGCGGCGTCGACGGGGACCCGGGTGCCCCGACCACGAGCCCGTCGGCCGGCCGCGACCGGTCCGGGCCGTCGTCGGGGCGGTCGTCGGGGCGGTCGTCGCGCGCGGCGAGCTCGGCGCCGAGCCGGGCGAGCAGTGCGTCGACCTCGTCCATCCGGTAACCGCGGACGGTGACGCTCAACCGCACCTGCGCCAGGTCGTTCGGCGTCAGGTGCCGGTCACTGGGCAACTCGACGTCCGGCCGGTCCGGCAGTGCCGGCGCCAGCCCACCACCGCGCCCCACGACGACCATCGCCACCGCTGCGACCACCGCCACGACGAGCGCGATGAACACCCACTCCACGTCTTGGTCCCTCCGTAGGGGTGTCGGCCGGTGGGCCCGAATCGTGTCACGCGCTGTCGACACGCGGCGGTGGCGAGGTCAACGGGCGCGCCTCCCGTAGCACGGTGGCGACGGCTTCCTCCGCGCTGTCCACGACCGTGAGCAGGTGGGCGTCGCCTTCGCCGATCTTTCCCGCGGCCAGCACCGTGTCCCGGATCCAGTCGACCAGACCGGACCAGTAGTCGCGGCCGACGAGGACGACCGGGAACCTGGTGACCTTGCCGGTCTGGACCAGGGTCAGCGCCTCGAACAGCTCGTCGAGGGTCCCCAGCCCGCCTGGCAGGACGACGAAACCGCTGGCGTATTTGACGAACATCGTCTTCCGCACGAAGAAGTACCGGAACGTCTGGCCGAGTCCCACCCAGTCGTTGAGCCGCTGCTCCCAGGGCAGCTCGATGCCCAGCCCGACCGAGATCCCGCCGGCCTCGGTCGCCCCGCGGTTGGCCGCCTCCATCGCCCCCGGTCCGCCGCCGGTGATGACGGCCATTCCCGCGCGGGCCAGGCCGGCCCCGATCGCGAGGGCGGTGGCGTACTCGGGGCTGTCCGGCGGTGTGCGGGCGGAGCCGAAGACGCTGATCGCCGGACCCAGCTCCGCCAGCGCACCGAAGCCTTCGATGAACTCCGCCTGGATGCGCAGGACCCGCCACGGGTCGGTGTGCACCCAGTCGGCGGCGCCGGTGGAGTCCAGCAGTCCCTGGTCCGGGGTCCGGGCGACCTCAGGCATCCGCGGCTCCTCGCCCAGACGGAACGGCGCCGTCTGCCGGCATGCGGGTATCCGGCGTGCGGCCGGCCGATCTGCTGTCCCCCGGCACGCGGCCGGTCAGCCAGTCGCGCAGCAGCCGCTCGCAGGCCGTCAGCTGGGCGGTCGGCACGGACTCGCCCGGGGTGTGCGAACGCGACGGGTCCCCGGGGCCGAAGTTCAGGGCCGGGATGCCGAGAGCGGCGAACCGGGCGACGTCGGTCCACCCGTACTTGGCCCGCGGCGGCCCGGCGACCGGCGCGACGACCGCCGCGAAGTCCGCCGCGGCCGGGCGGTCCAGCCCAGGCCGGGCTCCTGGTGCGCTGTCCACCAGCTCGACGTCGAAGCCGTCGAACACCGCGCGGACGTGGTCCAAGGCCTGCGCCTCGCTGTGGTCGGGGGCGAAACGGTGGTTGACCAGCACTGTGCAGCGGTCCGGGACCACATTGCCGGAGACCCCGCCGGCGATCCCGACCGCCTGCAACCCCTCGCGGTACTCCAGCCCGTCGACGACGCGGCGGACGTCGTGGCCGGCGCGCAGGCGGTCCAGCACCGGGGCGGCGGCGTGGATCGCGTTGCTACCCGTCCATCCCCGGGCGGTGTGCGCCCGGGCGCCGGTGGTGGTGACCGCGACCCGCAGCGTCCCCTGGCACCCGCCCTCGACGACGCCACCGGTCGGCTCCAGCAGGATCGCGAGGTCCGCGGACAGCGCCGCCGGGTCCGCGGCGGCAAGCACCGCCAGACCGTTGCGCGCCGCCTCGACCTCCTCGCACTCGTAGAACAGGAAGCTCACGTCGCGGGTGGGCTCGGCGATGTCGAGGGCCAGCCGCAGCGCGACCGCGTCGCCGCCCTTCATGTCGACGCTGCCTAACCCGGCGAGCTCCGGTCCCTCGGGGCCGTCGACGAGACGGGCGCCGTCGTTCCCGGCCGCCGGGACGGTGTCCAGGTGCCCGGCCAGCACGACGCGCTCGGACCGGCCCAGCTCGGTCCGGGCCGCCACCGTGTTGCCCGTCCGGGTGACCCGCAGGTGACCCGCGCCCCGCAGCAGTTGCTCCACCGCATCGGCGAGCGCTTCCTCGTCGCCGCTGACGCTCGGCACGTCCACCAGCGCCGCGGTCAGGGCGACGACGTCGGCTGCATCCGGCAGGGTCGGGGCGTTTCGGGACGGCACGGGCTCACCGTAGGGCCGGTGCCCGCCGGCAGCGCCGCGGGTGCGTCACGGCGATGTAGGTCGTGGTGACCCGGGCCGGGGCGGCAACCGACCTAGGGTGACCCCGTGAGCGATGCCGCCGCCTCTGCCAACCGCACCGGCCGCGGGGTGGGCCTACGAAGCCGGGCCGCGGATGGCACGGTGCTCGACGTCTGGTTCCCTCGCCCATACCTCGGCCGCGCCTCCGGCGAGCAGGAGCGAGCCGACCGGGCAGCGCTCGCCCCGTTGGCGCGCGTCGACGAGGTCCGGATGGTCACCCGGGACGTGGTCGTCGTCCAGGCCGATCTCGACGCCGCCCCGGCCGACACCGCGGACGTGTACCTGCGGCTGCACCTGCTGTCCCACCGCCTCGTCGCCCCGCACGGCGCGGATCTCACCGGTCTGTTCGCCCTGCTGGCGAACGTGGTGTGGACCGACGCCGGACCGTGCCCCGTCGACGGCTTCGAGCAGACCCGGCTGCGGTTTCTCGCACTGGACCGCGACGTCCGGGTGCTGGCCGTGGACAAGTTCCCCCGGATGGTCGACTACGTGGTCCCCGGCGGCGTGCGGATCGCCGACGCCGACCGGGTCCGCCTTGGCGCCCACCTGGCGCCCGGCACGACAGTCATGCACGAGGGGTTCGTCAACTACAACGCCGGCACGCTCGGCGCGGTCATGGTCGAGGGCCGGATCTCCGCCGGGGTGTCAGTGGGCGACGGCTCCGACGTCGGCGGTGGCGCGTCGATCATGGGCACCTTGTCCGGCGGGGGGACTGCGGTCGTCAGCATCGGGCGGCGCACCCTGCTCGGGGCGAACGCGGGGCTCGGGATCGCTCTCGGGGACGACTGCGTGGTCGAGGCCGGGCTGTACCTGACGGCCGGCACCAAGGTCACGCTGCCGGACGGGACGCTCGTCAAGGCCCGTGAATTGTCCGGTGCCGACGGGTTGACCTTCCGCCGGCACAGCGTCACCGGAACCGTGCAGGCGGTCCCCGCGAACCCGTCCCGCGGCGTCGCCCTCAACGCCGTCCTGCACACCGCCCAGTAGCGAGTGCCCAGGCGTCTGGCACCGGCGTCGCCGTCAGGACCGGGCGGCCATCGGGACGTACTCGCGGGCGTCCTCACCGGTGTAGACCTGCCGCGGCCGGCCGATCTTGGTGGCGGGGTCGCCCATCATCTCCCGCCAGTGCGCGATCCACCCGGGCAGCCGCCCGATCGCGAACAGGACCGTGAACATCTCGTTCGGGAAGCCCATTGCCCGGTAGATCAGGCCGGTGTAGAAATCGACGTTCGGATACAGCTTTCGCGAGACGAAATACTCGTCGGCAAGGGCGACCTGCTCCAGTTCCAACGCAATCTCCAGCAGAGGGTCGGTGACGCCCATGGCATCCAGCACCGAGGTCATCGACTTCTTCACCAGGGCCGCACGCGGGTCGTAGTTCTTGTACACGCGGTGCCCGAAACCCATCAGCCGGACGCCGGCCTCGCGGTTCTTCACCCGGTTGACGAACGTGGCGACATCGCCGCCGTCGTCCCGGATCGAGGCGAGCATCCGGAGCACGGCCTCGTTCGCACCGCCGTGCAGCGGCCCGGACAGCGCGGTCACCCCGGAGGCCACCGAGCCGAACAGATTGGCCTGCGCCGAGCCCACGAGCCGGACCGTCGAGGTGGAGCAGTTCTGCTCGTGGTCGGCGTGCAGGACGAACAGCATGTCCAGGGCCGCGACGAGCGCCGGCTCGGGCTGGTAGTCCTCGGCCGGGACACCGAACGACATCCGCAGGAAGTTCTCCACCAGACCGCGGGCGTTGTCCGGATAGAGGAACGGCTGACCGCTCGTGCGGCGGTGGGCGTAGGCGGCCAGCGTCGGCAGCTTCGCCAGCAGCCGGATCGAGGCCAGGTCCACCTGCGCCGGGTCGAGCGGGTCCAGGCTGTCCTGATAGAAGGTCGACAGGGCGTTCACCGACGCCGACAGGACCGCCATCGGGTGCGCGTCATGCGGGAATGCCTTGAAGAAGTCGCGGAAGTTCTCCTGCAGCATGGTGTGCCGACTGACCCGGGCGGTGAACTCGGCCAGCTGCCCAGCGGTGGGCAGGGCCCCGTAGATCAGCAGATAGGACACCTCGAGGTAGGACGAGTGCTCGGCCAGCGCCTCGATCGGATAGCCGCGGTACCGCAAGATCCCGGCGTCGCCGTCGATGTAGGTGATCGCCGACTCACACGACGCGGTGTTGACGTACCCCTGGTCCAGCGTCGTCATCCCGGTCGTCGCGAGCAGCTTCGGGATGCCGATCCCCGCCGGCCCCACGGTCGCCGGGGTGACCGGAAGCTCCAGCTCCCCACCGTCGTAGTGCAGGGTGACGGACTGGTCGGTCATGCTCGCTCCTCCTCGGGCGTGCGTGCACCACGACGGGCCGGCCGCGATGCCGCCGACACTACGGACTGTCGACCAGTCGGTGGAACCGTGACCGGTGTGACGTGCTCCACCCCGTCGGACAGCGGTCAGGCGGGGCGGTCGGTCAGGCGGAGCTGTCGGTCAGGTGGAGCTGTCGGTCAGGTGGAGATGCGGCCGGACAGCCGGTCGACGGCGGCCGCGACGCGCTCGTCGGTCGCGGTGATCGCCACCCGGACGTGGCGGGACCCGGCGGGGCCATAGAACGACCCCGGCGCCACCAGCACCCCCCGGTCCGCGAGCCGCTCGACGGTGTCCATCGCCGGCTCGTCGGCGGTGGCCCACAGATAGAGCGCACCGGGCGAGCCGGCGACCGCCAACCCGTCGGCGCTCAGCGCGCCGAGCAGGGCCTCGCGGCGGCTCGCATACCGCTCCCGCTGCTCGGCGACCGCCTCGTCGTCGGCCAGCGCCACGATCGAGGCCTGCTGCACCGGCCCGGCGACGATCAGCCCGAGGTGTTTGCGGATCGACAGCAGGCGCGCGACGTGCACCGGATCCCCGGACAGGAACCCCACCCGGTAGCCAGCCAGGTTGGACTGCTTGGACAGCGAGTGCAGGGCCAGCACCCCCGCGAGGCTGTCCCCGTGGACGGCCGGATCGAGGACCGACACCGGCGACCGCTCCCAGCCGAACTCCGCGTAGCACTCGTCGGAGGCGACGACCGCGCCCCGGTCGCGGGCCCCGTCCACCAGCCGACGGGTCGTCGCGAGGTCCAGGACGGCGCCGGTCGGGTTGGCCGGGGAGTTGAGCCAGACCAGCGCCAGCGGGCCGTCGGGTAGGCCGACGGCGGGGTCGTACCGGACGACGTCCGCGCCGGCGGCCAGCGCGCCCACCGCGTACGTCGGGTAGGCCAGGTCAGGTACGGCGACCCGGTCCCCGGAGCCGAGTCCGAGCTGGGTCGGCAGACTGGACACCGCCTCCTTGGAGCCGACGGTCGGGAGCACGGCGTCTGGGTCCAGCGCGGGCGTGGCGGCCACGCGGCGCAGCGCCCAGTCACGGAACGCCGCCCGAAGGGCGACGGTGCCGTGGACCGTAGGGTACCCGGGGGCGTCGGCGGCGGCGGCCAGCGCCTGCTGTATCGCCCGCGGCGTCGGATCGACGGGCGTGCCGATCGACAGGTCGACGATCCCGCCCGGGTGCTGCGCCGCCCGCGCCTTCGCCCCGGCCAGGGTGTCCCAGGGGAAGTCGGGTAGTGCCGCGAACCGGTCGGCCGGCCGGTGGCCCGGCACCGCGGTACTCACTCCTCGTTGTTGGCGGGCGCCGCGGCGACGGTCGGGTGGTCGGCGTCGATCACGCCCAGCTTGCTGGCCCCGCCCGGGGAGCCGATCTGGTCGAAGAACTCCGCGTTCGCCGCGGTGAACGCGCTCCACTGGCCCGGCACGTCGTCCTCGTAGTAGATCGCCTCGACGGGGCAGACGGGTTCGCAGGCACCACAGTCCACGCACTCGTCGGGGTGGATGTAGAGCATCCGGGTGCCCTCGTAGATGCAGTCGACCGGGCACTCCTCGACGCACCCGCGGTCCTTGATGTCGACACACGGCTGCGCGATGACGTAGGTCACGGCGGTGCACTCCCTCTCCAGCGTCCAGCGTCCAGGGTCCAGGGTCCAGCATCCGGCGGGCCGGGTGTCCGGCCGGTGTCGTCCCGACCGTGTCGGACGGGCAACGGTCCCCCACTCTGCCGGACAGTGCGCCCGCGGTGGGCACGGGGCTGGCCGCTTGGGACGATGCGTCGGTGACCACCCGGCCGGAGCCGCCCGGTTTCCCGGTCGGCTCGAGGGTGACGGTCCGGCAGCGGCTCCCCCGCCACTCCGCCGCCCGGACCCCGCGGGACGGGACGCCGCGGGACCGGTTCGCCGACGTCGTCGGAACGCTGGTGTCCGGGCCGGCCGGAGTCGGCGGCGGGGCGGGTGGGCCGGTCGTGCTCCGGGAGGACGGCACCCGGGTGCCGGTGCGACCGGACCGGGTGGTGGCGGTCCGCGCGGTCCCACCGGCGTCGCGGCCGGCCCGGGCGTTCGGGCCGCCGGTGCTCGACCGGCTGGCTGCGGCCCACTGGCCGGCGACCGAGACCGGGGCGCTCGGGGACTGGCAGCTGCGCGCTGCGGCCGGGTTCACCCGGCGGGCGAACTCGGCGCTGGCCGTCGGCTCCCCGGGCACGGCGGTGCCGGCGGCCCTGGAGCGGGTCGCGGTCTGGTATCAGGCACGGGGTCTGGTACCGCGGGTCTCGACCGCGGACGCCGGTGTGCTCGCCGCGGCGGCCACGGCGGGGTGGGTGCCCGAGCTGACCACCGTCGTCCTGACGGCCCGGGTCGCCGACGTGCTCGGCGCCTTCGACGACGGCTGGGCCGACAGCGGGCCACCCGTGCGGCTGGACGCCGCGCCGGACCGGGCGTGGTTGGCGGACTACCGGGACGCGGACCGCGTCCCGGTGGCGCCCGCCGTACTTGCCGCACCCGCCGGCACGGTCGGTCTGTTCGCGACGACGGAGTTCCCGGTCGTCTCGGGCCGGACCCGCGCCGCGCCGGAGCAGAACCGGGTCGCGGGCGGCGGACTGGCCGGACGGGGGCGGGCGGTGGTGTCCGCGGGCTGGGTGGGGTTGTCCTGCATCGCCGTCGCACCGCAGCTGCGTCGCCGCGGACACGCCCGGCTGCTCGTCGCGCACCTGGTGGATGCGGCACTGGACGCCGGTGCGGTCCGGGCCTACCTCCACGTCGAGACCGACAACGCTCCGGCGCGCGCGCTGTACGCGGGGCTGGGCTTCCGTCCGTCCCACACGACGACCTACCTGCGGCCCCGCTGACGTCGGCGCAGTGTCCGTCGGCGCAGCTCAACGTCAGCCGCAGCTCACCGTCAGCCGCAGGTGACGGTCGGGGACGGCCGGTAGGTGGTGATGAACACGTAGCTCTCCGGGGCGGCGCCGGGCCGGGTGCGGGTCCGCCGGTCGGTCACCCGGAAACCGTAGGACCCGGTGCGCGGCACACAGCCGGCCCCGGTGCGCCGGACGACGGCCGGCCGGACGACCGCGACCGGGCGGGAGGTGCTCGTCCGCACCGACCACCACGGACGGGACAGCAGCCGGACCGTGAACGTGCCGTCCGCTCCCGGGGTCGCCGCGACATCCTCGACCTGGATGTAGGCCGGCGCGGGGGTGTCGTTGCGCAGCACCAGGTCGATCCCCGGCCAGGAGATTGTGGCGTCGCGCCCCGGCGGCCCGACGCCGGTCCACACGCTGGCCGGCGTGTGCGACTCGATCCCCCACCCGGCCGCGTGAGCCGCTGCGTACACCACGGTCGCCGCCTGGCCGACCCCGCCGCCGAGTGCCGTCGTGAACTGGCCGCCGGCTAGGGCCGGACCGTCGACGTAGCCGGCCGCGCGCGTCCGCTGTCCGAGCAGTCGGTTCAGCGAGAGGATCGCGCCCGGCCCGACGACCTGTCCGTTCAGCCGAGCGCCGGCCCGGCCGAGATTCGCCGCCAGGCCGGCCTCGGCCGGGTACCGCCCGGTGTACTGCCCGACGACCCGCTGGACGCCGAGCGCTGCAAGCGCCCGGGTCGTCACCCGGGGCCCGACTATCCGGGTCGGGACCGGGACCACCCGCCCGCCGCCACGAGCCGCCGCGGCCTGCGCGACCGCGGCGGACAGACCCACGTCGTCGACGGCCACCCCGTCGGTGCCGGGCGCGAGGACGGCTGCCGCGCCGGACACGGTGAACCCGGCATCGCGGGCCGGCGTCTCCAGGGCCGCCAGCGGGTCCGGTCGCTCGGTACGCAGTCCCGCAGCGTCGACCACCGGGACGAGGCGGTCGCCCCGGGCGCGGAACGTCGTGTGATCGGCCAGCTGGGTGGTGCTCAGGTCGGCCGAGCGACCGCGGGCGACGAGCCGGACCGGACCGGCGAGCAGTCCGGGCACCGTGACGCCGACGACCTGGCGGACCGATGCAGCCGACGTCCGAGGCGCCACGGGCCCGGCGACCACCGTCGCCACCGAGTCCCCGCGCGCCACGGCCCGCACCACTGCCGCCCCCGTCCGCGCCCGGTCGACACGGCGGCCCGCCAGCGGCTCTACCACCTGGGGCCGGGAGCCGACGAGGACAACCGAGGCCTCCCGCACGGGACGGTCGTAGCCGGCCGCGGCGCCGGCGACCGCAGCGTCGAGTCGGGCCCGGTCGACGGACAGGACCGGGTCCAGGCGCCGGGGACTGGCGAACAGCCCGCGGACCAGGGCGGCGGGGCTGCGGCTGGTGACCGGGCCGGCAGCGTCGAGGCTCGCCGAGACGTCCACCAGAACGCCGGCACGGCCCGGGACGACGGAGCCGGCGAAACCGGCCCCGGTCAGCGCAACCGGTCGAGCGGCCGAGGCCGCGGCGGCCCGCTGGATCCGCTCGCGGGCCGGCGAGTAGGCCAGTCCGCCGACGTCGACGCCGCCGAGAGCGGTGTTGCGGGGGATCCGGTCGAAGGCGGCGGCGGACAGGACCGCGTAACCGGCGCCGCCGAGGACCACCAGGGCGGCCAGGACGGTGGTGATCGCCACCGCGGCTCTGCGTCGGGCGCGCCGGCGCATCCGGTCCTCGTCGCTCTCCTGGGCCCGGCGTTCGGCGCGCCCCGGCCTGCGCGCGTCACCGGACCGCCGAGCCGACATGGGCGTCAGGGTAGGGAGCCGCTGGCGACAGCACGACACCCGCGTCCCACCTGGTCAGCGGAGCGACCGCCCGAGGACGCGGGCACGGCCACCGGTCCGGAGGAGGATCGGGGCCATGACCGCCGAACCGACCCAGGCCGACCCCGCGCAGTCCGACCCCGCGCAGTCCGACCCCGCCGAGGCGCCCTCGTTCCCCCGCCTGTCGGCCCGCACGGCCCGGTTCACCGCCGGCCTGCCGCGAGCGGCGACCCTGTCGCCGGACGGCGCCCGGGTGGTCTTCCTGCGGAGCCGGTCCGGGACCGACCGGGCCGGACTGCTGTGGGAGGCCGATGCCGCGTCCGGCCACGAGCGTCTCGTCGCCGACCCGGCCGTGATCCTTGCGGGGTCCGCCGAGACGGCGCTGTCGCCGGCCGAGCGGGCCCGCCGCGAGCGCAGCCGGGAGTCCGGCGCCGGCATCGTCGGGTATGCCACCGACACCGGGCACACCGTCGCGGCCTTTGCGCTGTCCGATCGGCTGTTCGTTGTGGCCTTGGGCGTTTCGGGCGGGGTGGACGTGGGGTCCGCGACCGGCACGCCGCGCGAGCTGCCGGCCGCCGCGTCGGTCATCGACCCGCGACCGGACCCGACCGGCGCCTGGGTGGCGTATGCCAGCGGCCCAGCGCTGCGGGTCAGCGCCGCCGACGGGTCCGGCGACCGGGAGCTGGTCGGCCCGGCGGCCGGGGGGGCTGGAGCGACCGGAGAAGCCGACGTCAGCTGGGGGCAGGCCGAGTTCACCGCGGCCGAGGACATGGGCCGTCCGCGGGGGTTCTGGTGGTCACCGGACGGCGCCGCCCTGCTGGTCGAGCGTGCCGACGACTCCGCCGTGGCGCTCCGCTACGCCGCCGACCCGGCCGACCCGCGCGCCGAGCCCGCGGCCGTGCGCTACCCGTTCGCCGGCACCGCCGACTCCGACGTCACCCTCTGGTGGGTCCCCCGCGACGAGCCGACGCAGCGGGTCCGGATCGCCTGGGACACCGCCGCGCTGCCGTACCTCACCCGGGTGGCCTGGCCGGCCGCTCACCGACCGCTGCTGGAGGTGGTCAGTCGGGACCAGCGGCGCCGGGTCGTGCTGGAGGTCCAACCGGGGACCGGGGCGACGACCGTGCTGACCGACCACGCCGACGACGCCTGGCTGGAACCGGTAACCGGCGTCCCCGACCGCGCGCCGGACGGCCGTCTGCTCGAGGTGCTCCCGGACCGCGACAGCGACACCTACCGATTGATCGTCGGCGGCGTCGCGCTCAGCAGCCCCGGCCGCCAGGTCGAGGCGGTGCTGTCCGTTACCGACGAGGGCGCGCTGGTCCGCGTCAGCCCGGACAGCATCACCTCCCAGCTGGACCTGGTCGGCTGGGACGGCACCCGGACCCCGCTGACCGACGGCACCGCCGTGCACACCGGCGCGCTCGCCGGCCGGACCCTGCTGCTCGCCCGCGCCGACCTGGACACGCCGCTGCCGACCACCACCGTGACGGTGCACGGCGGCCGGGCGCGCACCCTCGGCTCGCTCGCCGTCGCCCCGCCGTTCCGGCCGGAGGTGCGGCTGGCAACCGTCGCGCGCAACCGCCTGGACACCGCTGTACTGCTGCCCCGCAGCGGCGGTCCGCACGCGCCGGGCTCGCTGCCGGTGCTGCTGGACCCCTACGGCGGGCCCGGAGCGGCCCGGGTCGTCGCTGCCAGCCGCGCCTACCTGGAGTCGCAGTGGTGGGCCGACCAGGGGTTCGCGGTGGTGGTCGCCGACGGCCGCGGAACGCCCGGGCGGGGACCGGCCAGCGACCGGTCGATCCGCCATGCCTTCGCCGCGGTGACCCTGCAGGACCAGGTGGACGCCCTGGCCGCGGTCGCCGCCGACCACCCCGAGTTCGACTTGACCCGGGTCGCGATCCGCGGGTGGTCCTTCGGCGGCTACCTCGCCGCGTTGGCGGTGCTGCGCCGCCCCGACGTGTTCGCGGCGGCGGTCGCCGGCGCCCCGCCCACCGACTGGCGGCTGTACAGCACCTACTACACCGAGCGGTACCTCGGCGACCCCGCGGACAGACCCGAGGTGTACGCGGCGAACGGCCTGCTGACCGATGCCGCGACCCTGCGCCGGCCGCTGATGCTGGTGCACGGCCTCGCCGACGACAACGTCCTGGTCGCCCACACGCTGGCACTGTCCGACGCGCTGCTGGCGGCCGGCCGGGCGCACACCGTCCTGCCGCTGTCCGGGATCACGCACATGGCGACCCAGGAGACGGTGGCGGAGAACCTGCTGCTGCTGCAGCGCGACTTCCTGCTCGGCGCGCTGCGCGCGCCAACCGGCTGAGCGCACGCGGTCCAGCCGCGACGCGGCAGCCGATCTGCCCGTTGGACGCCGGGCTCAGATGACCTGACGGATCTCGGGGTGGTGACAGGCGACCTGGTGGTCCGCGGTCGAGCCGGGGATCGTCACCAGTGGCGGCTCCACCGCGGAGCAGACCTCGGTCGCCTTCCAGCACCGGGTGTGGAACCGGCAACCCGACGGCGGGTTCAGCGGGCTCGGGACGTCACCGGAGAGCAGGATCCGGTCCCGGCGGTGCCCGGAGTCCGGATCGGGCTCCGGCACCGCGGACAGCAGGGCGTGGGTGTACGGGTGCAGCGGCTCCTCGTAGAGGTGCTCGCGGTTCGCGATCTCGACGATCTTGCCCAGGTACATCACCGCCACCCGTTGACTGAAGTGCCGGACCACCGACAGGTCGTGGGCGATGAAGATGAACGCGATCGAGAACTCGCGCTGCAGCTCCTGCAGCAGGTTGATGACCTGGGCCTGGATCGACACGTCGAGGGCGGAGACCGGCTCGTCGGCGACGATCAACTTCGGCCGCAGCGCCAGGGCGCGGGCGATCCCGATGCGCTGCCGCTGCCCGCCGGAGAACTCGTGCGGGTACCGGTTGTAGTGCTCGGGGTTCAACCCGACGATCTCCAGCAGCTCCTGGACCCGCCGTCTGGTGCCGCCCTCGGGCTTGATCCCGTTCAGCTGCATCGGCATCGCAACGATCGACCCCACGGTGTGCCGGGGGTTCAGCGCGCTGTACGGGTCCTGGAAGATGATCTGCAGGTCCTTGCGCAACGGCCGCATTCCGGCCGTGTTCAGGTGGGTGATGTCCCGGCCGTCGAACACGATCTGGCCGTCGGTGGGCTCCAGCAGCCGGACGAGCATCCTGCCGGTGGTCGACTTCCCACAGCCGGACTCCCCGACCAGGCCGAGGGACTCGCCGGTGCCGACCGTGAAGTCGATGCCGTCGACCGCCCTGACCTGTCCGACCGTGCGCTGCAGGACGATGCCCTGCTTGACCGGGAACAGCTTGCGCAGACCGCGCACCTGCAGCAGTTCCTCGCCGGGCTTGTCCGTCGTGAGCGCGGGCAGCGTCGAGACCCCCAGGCCTGTCGAGACCTCGGGACCCGCTGCATGCGCGCCCCCGCCGCGCACCGGGGTGGGTTCGCTCATCGGACGCCCACCGCCTCCCGCTCGCCGGCGGTCCGTTCCTCGGCGTCGAGGTGGCAGGCCATCACGTGCTTTCCGCCGTTGACCGCCAGGCGCAGCTGCGGCACCTCGGTCGCACACCGGTTGCCCTCGACCAGGTGCCGGGCCGGGCACCGGGGGTGGAACGGGCAGCCGGACGGCTTGTTGATCAGCGACGGCGGCGCGCCGGAGATCGTCCGCAACTGCTGGCTGACGTCGCCGTCCATCCGCGGCATCGACTGCAGCAGACCCCAGGTGTAGGGGTGGTTGGGATGGGTCAGGATGTCGCGCACCGACCCGTACTCCACGCACCGTCCGGCGTACATCACCAGGATGTCGTCGCTGATCTCGGCGACCACCCCGAGGTCGTGGGTGATGATGACGATCGCGGAGCCGAACTCCTTCTGCAGGTCACGCATGAGGTCGAGGATCTGCGCCTGAACGGTCACGTCGAGCGCGGTGGTCGGCTCGTCGGCGATCAGCAACGACGGATTGCACACCAGCGCCATCGCGATGACCACCCGCTGCCGCATGCCGCCGGAGAACTGGTGTGGGTGATCCTTGACCCGGCGGTCGGGGTTCGGGATCCCGACCAACTCGAGCAGCTCGACGGCCCGCCGGCGGGCGGCAGCCCTTTCCCGCGGATGATGCACGGTGTAGGCGTCGGCGATCTGCTTGCCGATCGTCTGGTACGGGTTCAGTGCCGAAAGCGGGTCCTGGAAGATCATCGCCATCTGCTGACCGCGCAGGCGGCGCACCGTCTCCTCGCTCGCACCGACGGTCTCGGTGCCCCCGACGGTCACCTTGCCGGTCAGCTGCGCACGGCCACCCTTGTGCAGCCCCATGATCGCCAGGCTCGTCACGCTCTTCCCGGAGCCGGACTCCCCGACGATGCCCAGCGTCCGGCCCTTCGCCAGGCTGAACGAGAGGTGGTCGACGGCGTTCACGACGCCGTCCTCGGTGGCGAACCGCACCGACAGGTCATCTACGTCGAGGAACGGATCCCCGAGACCGGTGACGGGCGCTACCGGCGAGATTGTTGCCACGGACTCTCCTACGTGCCGATGACGGGGGCCCTACCTGCCGAAGTAGGACAGGGCGGTGACTCAGGTCAGGTCAGGCGGACCCGCGGGTCGATCACCGCGTAGAACACGTCCACGACGACATTGGCCAGGACGATGAAGAAGGCTGCGAGCAGCACTGTGCCCATGATCAGTGGGAGGTCGGTGTCATTGATCGACTGGATGGCCAGTTTGCCGATCCCCTGGATGTTGAACACCGATTCGGTGATCACCGCACCACCGAGCAGGCCGGCCAGGTCCAGACCGAACAAGGTGACGATCGGGGTGACCGCCCCGCGCAGCCCCTGCCGCAAGGTCACGGTCGACTTCGGCAGCCCCTTTGCCCGGGCGGTGCGGATGAAGTCCTCCTGCAGTGTCTCCAACATCGACGAGCGCATGAAGCGCGAATAGCCGGCGGCATAAAGTAGGGTCAACGCGATCCACGGCAGGATCAGCCCCTGGATCCACGGACCGATGCCGTTCGAGAGCGGATTGTACCGGACCACGGGAAAGATTTGGAACTTGTAGACCAACAGCAGCTGCAGCGCCAGTCCGAGGACATAGAGCGGCACCGAGTAGAAGAACAGCGATGCGCTCATCAGTCCCTTGTCCACCGGACCGCCGCGCCGAAGCGCCGCGATCACCCCGATGCCCACCCCGACGATCAAGAACAGGACAGCCGAGCCCAGGGCTATCGAAACCGTCGCCGGGAACGCTGCGGCCAGTAGGGTCCGCACCGGCTGGTATTGCTTGAACGACACGCCCAGGCAGGGCCGGGGGCAGTCGGTGAATTGGCCGGACCCCTGGGGGACGCTGTCCCCGGTGACCAGGTTCTTCATGTAGTCCGCGTACTGCACCGCCACCGGCCGGTTCAGTCCCAGTGCCGCGTTGATCGACGCGATCCGCTCCGGCGTACAGCTCTTGCCGCAGGCGAGATCGCCCGGGCTCGTCGGCAGCGCGAAGAACACGGCAAACGTGATCGCGCTGATGACGGCCAGCAGCACGATGGCGCCCAGCAGACGCCGGATGATGTAACGGACCACTGCCAACCCCCGAGGCGAACCGAGAAGAACAGGCGACTAGGCGACTGAACCGGTGTGCCGGTGCCGACGGTCAGCGACCGCCGGCACCGGCGACATCATCAGGTCTTGCTGATGTACGCGTTCGTCACGTCGGTGTTACCGAGCACCGGGGACACGTAGGCGCCCTTGACCTTCGACCCCATGATCGGCGCGGTCTTGTAGACGAACCGCGGGATGACCAGTGCCTGGTCGATGATGTACTTGTTGATCTGCTGCCAGATCGGCAGCGCCTCCGCCGAGGTCGGCTTCGCCAGCGCCTGGTCGATCAGCTTGTTGACCATCGGGTCGTCCAGCTTGGCCAGGTTCGAGGTCCCGTCGTACAGGTTCGCGCCGCCCTGGAAGATCGGCGGGAAGATGGTCGCCCCGTCCGGGATGTCATAGCCCCAACCACCGGCCACCAGGTCGTAGCTGTTGCTCTGCGTCGAGACCGTCTTGTAGTAGGCGCCGGACTCGATCGGCTTGGTGACCACCGTGATGCCGGCGCGGGCGAGCGCGCTGACGATCGTCTGGGCAACCTGGGTGTTGGTCGGGGTGTTGCTGAACGCGTAGGTCAGCGTGAGGTTACTGACGCCGGCCTGCTGCAGCAGCTGCTTGGCCTTGTCAGGCTTGCCCTCGTCGCCGATGTCGTAGGTGTTCTTGACGTCCTCGAAGCCCTTGAGCGTCGGCGGGGCGAAGCTCTGGATGGGCTCGCGGATCAGTGGGCCACCGATCGCCTGGATGGACGCCTTGGGATTGAGCGCGTAGAGGATCGCCTGCCGGACCTCCACCTTCTTCAGCGCGGGGTTCTTCTGCTGGACCGCCAGGTACTGGATGAAGATCGTCGTGGCGAATAGGGTCCGGCTCTTCAGCGGCTCCTGGTTGACCTTGCTGATGTCCGCCGGCGTGGGGTCGTCGGAGAACATGACGTTCGTGCCACCGTTGGTGTCCGAGATCAGGTCCGAGTCCACCCGCGACTCGTCAAGTCCCATCGTCATGACAACCTGCTGGAAGTTCTGGCTGCGCAGCGTATCGGTGTCCTTGACCCAGTTCGTGTCCTTGACCAGGACGATCCGGCTCTGCTTGTTGTAGCTCTGGAACTTGTACGGGCCCATGGTGACCGGGTTCAGGTCGTAGGAGGCCCCGGTGTCCTTCGCCCGCGGGACCGGGGTGAACGTGTACAGGGTGGTCAGCTGGTCCCAGAACCCGACCGGCTGCTTGAGGTTGAAGGTGATCGTCTGGTCGTCCGGGACCACGATGGACGCCAGCGGGCCCTTGCTCGGCCCGGTGTACTTGGCCGCGCCCACCAGATAGAGCTTGGCGTACTGCGGGCCGTGGCTGATCGCCGGATCCATCGAACGCTCGACGCCGTACTTGATGTCCCCGGCGGTGACCGGGGAGCCGTCGGTGTACTTGATGCCGGGCTTGAGCTTGAAGGTCCAGGTCTTCCCGCCGTTGCTGTTGGTCGGCGCGGCGCTGGCGAGGTCCGGGACGAGCTCGTAGGTGCCCTTCGCCGGGTCCTCCTTCCAGCCCATCAGCGTGCGGTAGATCATCCGCGCGAACGAGCTGGAGTTGTTGACGTACACCTGCTGCGGGTCCAGGTACTCGAACGGGATGACCTGCTCGAGGTTGACGATGCCGCCGAGGTTGACGTCCCCGGCCGACCCGCTCGCAGACGAGCCGGGCGTGGAGGTGGTGCCGCCGCCGCCGCAGGCGGACACGACCGCCGACGTGGCGACCAGTGCGCCGGTCGACGTTATGAGACGCCTTCTGGAGATCATGCTGCGAGCCTTTCTGTCATCGGCAGAGTTGCCGTCGGACGGGCGACGCGGTGCGCCCGCGGGTAAGAGCACCCGGCGGGAGACCGGGTCAGCGGGAGGACTTCGGGTCCAGGGCGTCGCGGATGCTGTCGCCCAGCAGGTTGAAGGCGAGCACCAGGACCACGATGACTAGGCCGGGGAAGATGAAGTACATCGGGTCGTTGCCGATCCACTGCACCGACTTCTGCAACGTCCGACCGAGGTCCGGGATCGGCTCCTGGATACCGACGCCGAGGAAGCTCAGCGCGGCGGTGGTGGTCACCAGCGCCGGGACGTTGAGCGACACCGAGATGAGGATCGGCGCCCACAGGTTGGGCAGCAGCTGCTTGAAGATGATGTGCCCGCTGCCCGCACCCATGGCCCGGGCGGCCTCGATGAACTCCCGGTCACGCAGGACGACCGTCTGCCCGCGCATCAGCCGGGACAGCCCGGCCCAGCCGAACAACGTCAGCAGGATGAGCAGCAGGGCCAGGCGGACGTTGTTGCCCGACTTGTTCGGGTCCGGCTCGAACTTGATGACGAGCACCGGGATGATGGCGATGAGGAACAGCAGCGTGGGGAACGCCAGGAACAGGTCCATCACCCGCGATATCGCGCCGTCGGCCCAACCACGGGCATAGCCGGCGGTGATCCCGGCGACGACCCCGATGATCGTCGACGCGACCGTCACCGCGACCGCGATACCCAGCGACGTGCGCATCCCGATCAACACCTGGCCCAGCAGGTCGCGTCCCAGCGCCGGCTCGACGCCGAACGGGTGTGTGGACGACATCCCGCCGAGCCGTCCCAACGGCGCGCCGGAATCGTCGAGCAGGTTGTTGTCCTGCGCGTTCTGGCTGATGCCGAGCAGTCGCAGCCAGAGCGGTCCGGTGATCGCAAGGAACACGTACAGCGCCAGGATGATCGCCGACACCATTGCCACCCGGTCCCGGCGCAGCCGCCGCCACGCGAGCTGTCCCGGCGACCGCCCGCGGACCGGTGCATTGCCGACCGAGGCACCCATCACCTCGCCGGCGGCGCCGTCGGCCAGCTCAGGTCGTCCGCTCGTTGCGGGCTCGGTCGCCGGGGTGATCGTCATAGATCGGTCTCCTCGGGTCGCTCGGACGAGGCGGGGCGGCACGGCCAGGGCCTCGAGGCGAGGCGAGTGAGCCCGTCCGATGGCCGGCCGACCACCGGGCAGACGAACGGTGAATGGCGCACGTCCGGCCGGAGAACCCGCTCAACGTACGTCAGCGTGTCGGGTCGACGGCGCACCCGGTAGGGGATGCGACGCAATCGTGACCGAATGGGCGTCACCCGGGACCGTCGTGGTAACGATCCGGCCGCGAGCCGGGCACCTCCGGCGGTGCCACGTCGCACCGGGCGCAAGGCGGCGTCCGATTGGTCGCCGCGGGCGGCGCCATCGTCAGCAGCGCTGCCAGCGGAGCTAGCAGCGGCCGGTCCGGCGCCAGCCAGTCGAGCTCGTGCAGGTGCTCGCCGGACACCCACTGCAGCCGATCATGGGATCCGGTCGCCGCCGGCTCACCGCTGGTGAGGGCCGCAGTGAACACCGTCAGCATGCGCCCGGGGCCGATCCGGGCATCCCCCAGCACGCCGGTGAGCACCACGTCGACGCCGAGCTCCTCGCGCGCCTCGCGGACGGCGGCCTGCGCCGCCGTCTCCCCCGGCTCGACCGAGCCGCCGGGAAACTCCCACCCGCCCCGAACAGCGGGCGGCCCCACTCGGCGCCCGGCCAGCACCCGACCGTCCCGCACGATCGCGACCGCCGCCACGACCCGGTCGGTCGGACATGGGAGACCACCTGAGATCCGGTCGGTCGAACACGGGGTGGCGGACACGGCGCGGAGGTTAGCGGCCGGTGCTCGTCAGCGGGGTCCCCGCGCGCGGTGCTCGTCAGCGCGGTCCCGCGCTGGCCGAATTCGCCCACGGCAAGCTTGCCAGGACCCGTGATCGTGCTGCTACATTGCAGGTGGTTTGCAGGTGTTCCTCCCTCGTTGTGATCGAAGCGCCCGCGGATGTTCCAGCAGGGCGCTTTTGTGCTGTCTGGGGCGGCCGGGGTCGTGAGGCCAGTCGGGTGCGGGGTCAGCGCCGCCGAACCGCGGGCCCGGCACGGTGCCGGGTCTGCAGCACCGGAACGACGAAGGAGAACACATGCCTCAGGGCACCGTTAAGTGGTTCAACCCCGAGAAGGGCTTCGGGTTCATCGCGCAGGACGGCGGCGGCGCCGACGTCTTCGTGCACTACTCCGCGATCATCGGCGAGGGGTACCGCGAGCTCTCGGAGAACCAGCGGGTGGAGTTCGACATCACCCAGGGTCAGAAGGGCCCGCAGGCCGACCAGGTCCGCGCGGTCTGACCCCCACTCAGACGTCCTGGACGGGGTGGTCGGTGCATCGCACCGACCACCCCGTTCGGCGTCTCGGGCCGTCGGGACCGGCCGTCGATCAGACGTTGAAGCGGAACTCGACGACATCCCCGTCGGCCATCACGTACTGCTTGCCCTCGATCCGCACCCGGCCGCGCGCCCGGGCCTCGAGCATGGAGCCGGCCGCGACCAGGTCGTCATAGGAGACCACCTCGGCCTTGATGAACCCGCGTTGGAAGTCGGTGTGGATGACCCCGGCGGCCTCGGGGGCGGTGGACCCGGTGGGAATCGTCCAGGCGCGTGACTCCTTCGGCCCCGCGGTCAGGAACGTCTGCAGTCCCAGGGTGGTGAACCCGACCGCCGCCAGCCGGTCCAGGCTCGGCTCGGCCATGCCGAGGTCGGCGAGCATCTCCCCCATGTCGGCGGGGTCGAGCTCGGACAGCTCGGACTCGATCTTCGCGTCGAGGAACACGGCGGGCGCCGGCGCGACCAGCGCCGTCAGGGCCGCGCGCCGCGTGTCGTCGGCCAGCGTCGAGTCGTCGCCGTTGAAGACATGGATGAACGGCTTCGCGGTGAGCAGTGACAGCTCGCGCAGCTCCGCGGTGTCCAGCCCCGAACCGAAGATCGTCCGGCCGTCGGCGAGCACCGGCTGGGCCCCGTGCAGCGCGTCGAGGAAGCCGGCCCGCTCCTTGTGCTGGCGGGCCTCCTTCTCCACCCGCGGCAGCGCGCGCTCGACGGTCTGCAGGTCGGCGAGCACCAGCTCGATGGTGATCGTCTCGATGTCGCGCTCGGCGCTGACCACGCCGTCGACATGCGTCACGTCGGGGTCGTCGAAGATGCGGGTGACCTGGCAGATCGCGTCGGTCTCCCGGATGTTGGCCAGGAACGCGTTGCCCAGCCCCTCCCCCGCGCTCGCGCCCCGGACGATGCCGGCGATGTCGACGAAGGTCACGGTGGCCGGAACGACCTTGGCGGAGTCGAACAGGTCGGCCAGCGTCGCGAGCCGGGAGTCGGGGACGTCCACCACCCCGACGTTCGGGTCGATCGTTGCGAACGGGTAGTTGGCCGCCAGGACCCCCGCCCGCGTCAGGGCGTTGAACAGCGTCGACTTGCCCGCGTTCGGCAGCCCGGTGATCCCGATCGACAACGACACGTGACGCGACTCTACCGGCGTCGTGACCGCCTATCCGTTGTGTCGGACCCGGCCCGCACGATCGGCGCATGACCGTGCCAGCCGTCCTGCTCGTGCTGATCCTCTGCCTGGCCGCCGCGTTGGGTGTGGCCCTCGGCTGGGCGACCGCTACGCGGGCCGGCTCCGACCGCGCGGCGTCCGTGGCCGCCGAGCTCGCAGTCGCGCGGGCCTCGTTGGCGCAGCTGACGGCCGGCACACGGGATGCCGAGGAAAGGGCGCGGGAGTCCTTCGCCGCCCTGTCCGAACGGGCATTGCAGGCGAACTCCGAGACGCTGGTGCGCCTCGCCCGCGAGCAGCTCGGCGCCGCGGGGGCGGCAGCCGGCGGGGACCTCGCTCGGCGGGAGGAGGCGATCGGCGCGCTGGTCGGTCCGCTCCGGGACTCCCTCGCCCGGTTGGTGGCGCAGAACCAGGCGATGGAGGCCGCGCGAACCGATGCCTACGCGGCCCTGCGTGAACAGGTGGGCGCGGTGCAGCTCGCCGGGGACGGGGTCCGCGCGGAGACGGCGCGGTTGGTCGCCGCGTTGCGCGCGACCGGGGTTCGCGGCCGGTGGGGCGAGGTGCAGCTGCGCCGTGTCGTCGAACTGGCCGGGATGACCGAGCACTGCGACTTCACCGTCCAGCAGACCGTGCGCGGCGAGGGCGGCGTCCAGCGCCCGGACCTGGTCGTGCATCTGTCCGGGGGGCGCAGCGTGGTTGTTGACGCAAAGGTCCCGTTCGAGGCCTACCTGGCCGCGGACACCGCCGAGGGTCCGGCCGAACGGCGCTACGCGGCCCATGCCCGCGCGGTCCGTGACCATGTGCAGCGGCTGTCGGACAAGGCCTATCACCAGGCCTTCGACCCGAGTCCGCAGTTCGTGGTGCTGTTCCTGCCCGGGGAGGGCTTCCTCGCCGCGGCCGCGGCGGCCGACCAGCAGCTCGTCGAGTGGGCCCTGACCCGGGACGTCGTCCTGGCCACCCCGACGACCCTGGTGGCGTTGCTGCGGACGGTCGCCCACACGTGGCGGCAGGACTCCCTGGCGGCCAATGCCGCGCAGGTGCAGAAGCTGGCCCGGGAGCTCTACGGCCGGCTCGCGACGATGGCGAGTCACCTGGCGAAGGTCGGTGCGGGTCTCGGTTCCTCGGTCGACGCCTACAACGCCGCCGTCGGATCGCTGGAGGGGCGGGTACTGGTCACCGCTCGCCGGATGGCCGCGCTGCACGACCCGGAGGTGGCGCTGCCGGCCCCGGAGCTCGCCGAACTTCGTCCCCGGCCGCTGACGGCGGCCGAGCTCACGGACCCCGTCGACGCCGGTGGCCCGCTGGGTGACGCCGGTAGCCCACTGGGTGACGCCGGTAGCCCACTGGGGTCAGCCGGTCTCGACCGGCCCGATCAGCAGGCCGGATGACCACCGCTGGAGTCGGTCGAGGTCGTGCTGGCCGGGCCCGCGGGGTGGTGGGTGCTGGGATCGACGGGACGGGCGGCCTTGAGCCTGCGTCGCAGCTCCGGAGGCAGGGCGAAGGTCAGGCTCTCCGACGCGGTCCGGACCTCCTCGGTGTCGCCGAAGCCGCGCTCGGCGAGCCAGGCGCGCACGTCGTCGACGAGGACCTCCGGGACCGACGCGCCGCTGGTGAGGCCCACCGTGCGCACGCCGGTCAGCCAGGCCTCGTCGAGTTCGGCCGCGGTGTCGACCCGGTGGGCCGCCGCGGCACCGGCGTCGAGGGCGACCTCCACCAGGCGGACCGAGTTGGACGAGTTCGCGGAACCCACCACGATCACCAGATCCGCAGCGGGCGCGATCTGCTTGACCGCGCTCTGGCGGTTGGAGGTGGCGTAACAGATGTCGTCGCTGGGTGGGTCGAGCAGGTTCGGGAACCGTTCCCGCAGCGCCTCGACGCTGGCCATCGTCTCGTCCACCGAGAGGGTCGTCTGGGACAGCCAGGCAACGCGAGCCGGGTCCCGGACGTGCACCGCCGCGATGGACCGTGGACCGTCGACCAGCTGGGTCCGGTCCGGGGCCTCTCCGGCTGTCCCCTCGACCTCCTCGTGGCCGTCGTGCCCGATCAGCAGGATGTCGTAGTCGTCGGCGGCGAACCGCTTGGCCTCGTGGTGGACCTTGGTCACCAGCGGGCAGGTCGCGTCGACGGTGACCAACCGCTTCGCGGCGGCCGCGGCGCGGACCGCGGGGCTGACGCCGTGCGCGGAGAAGACGACGACCGCGCCGTCCGGCACCTCGTCCAGCTCGTCGACGAAGATCGCACCGGCCCTGGTCAGTTCGGCCACCACGTGGGTGTTGTGCACGATCTGCTTGCGGACGTATACCGGCGCGCCGTGCGCCTCGAGCACCTTCTCCACGGCGACGACGGCCCGGTCGACCCCCGCGCAGTAGCCGCGCGGCGCGGCGAGCAGGACCCGGCGGTCCCCCGCCGGCGCCGGCGTGACCGGTGGCCCGGACGGGGTGTCGGATGCGTCCGGCGATCGTCTCGCGGCCGGTCGGGCGGTGTGCGTCGCGGCTCCGGTCACCGGACCACTGTAGGAAGACTTGCCGGAAGGGGACCCGCCGGAAGACGGCGGACAGGACGGGCAGCGACAGGACCCGCCGTCGGGAGAACCCCCGGCCGATTGAGGAGGAGCGACGTGGGACTGCAGACGTCGGTCGACCACCCGACCCCGGTTCGAACGGTGGCGAACCTGCTCGGCCAGTGGATCGGCCGGCTCGGCTGGGTGTGGGTCGAGGGCCAGGTCGCGCAGGTCACCCGCCGGCCCGGGACCGCGACGGTGTTCGTGACCCTGCGGGACCCGGTCGCCGACGTCTCGCTCAACCTCACCTGCCCGCGGTCGGTGTACGACGGCATCGACCCACCGGTGACGGAGGGCGCCCTCGTCGTCGCGCACGCCCGTCCGCAGTTGTACCCGTCGCGCGGCACGCTGCAGCTGGCCGCGGACGACATCCGCCCGGTCGGGCTCGGTGCCCTGCTCGCGCAGCTGGAGCGGCGGCGCCGGCTGCTCGCTGCGGAGGGCCTGTTCGACCCGGCGCGACGTCGGCGGCTGCCGTTCCTGCCGGGCGTCATCGGTCTGGTGTGCGGGCGGGGCTCGGCCGCCGAGCACGACGTCGTGGAGAACGCGACGCGACGCTGGCCCGCGGTCACGTTCCGGATCGAGAACGTGCCGGTCCAGGGCCCGGGCGCCCCGGACGAGATCGCCGCCGCTGTCCGCCGGCTCGACGCCGACCCGGCCGTGGACGTGGTGGTCCTTGCGCGTGGGGGCGGGTCGGTGGAAGACCTGTTGGCGTTCTCCACCGAGCTCGTCGTCCGCACGGTCGCGGCGGCTGCGACGCCGGTGGTCAGCGCGATCGGGCACGAGACCGACACACCGCTGGTCGACCTCGCCGCCGACGTCGCCGCGTCGACCCCGACAGACGCGGCTCGGCGGGTGGTCCCCGACGTGGGCGAGGAATCCGACCGGTTGTCGGTAGCCCGACGCCGCATCGACAGACTGGTCACCGACCGCATCGACCGGGAGTCCACCCGGGTAGCGGAGCTGCGGTCTCGCCCGGTCCTCGCCGACCCGGTCGCGGCCCTGGTGAGCCGGCCCGCCGAGCAGCTACAGGACGCCCGTCGGCGGTGCCGAGCCGCGTTGGGTGCGCGGCTGGACCGATCCGGTGACGACCTAGGCCACGTCGGAGCGCGGATCCGCGCACTCTCACCGCAGTCGACTCTGGACCGCGGGTACGCCGTCCTCACCCGGTCCAACGGCGAACTGGTGACCGACCCGGCTGTCCTGCACCCGGGCGACCCGCTCGTCGCCCGGCTGGCAGGTGGGCGGGCCGACCTGACGGTCCCCGCCGCCACGGTCCCCGCTGCGACGGTCCCCGCCGCGCCCGGCAGCGCCGCGCCCGGCAGCGCGGCGACCGGCACCATTACGGCGGGACGGAAGGCGTAGCGCGGGGCGCTGCTGCCGGTGCCCGGCCGGATACCGTCCTCCGGTGGCCCCTCCCCCCGTCCCCGACGAACCACGGCCCCGCGGGCCCGCTGCTGACGCCACCGGCGGACCGGTCGGTGGCGAGGCCCAGCCGCCCGGGCCTGCTTCCGGCGGCCCGGGCTACGAGCAGGCCCGCGACGAGCTCGGCGACGTGGTCCGGCGACTCGAGTCCGGCGGCGTGGGCCTCGAGGAGTCACTGCAGCTGTGGGAGCGCGGCGAATACCTGGTCCAGGTGTGCCAGCAGTGGTTGGACGGCGCACGGACGCGGTTGGCGGCGGTGCGCGGCGAACGGTCCTGACCCCGGCGGTGCGCCGATCCTGGCGGCTGCTCGGCAGGATCAGCTGGGCTGTCCGGCCGCGACCGGGAGGCTCACGTCGCCAGGCTCACGTCGGTCGCCTCGCGTCGGTCGGCTGGCTGCCGTCAGCCGACGTTGGCCAGTGTGCCGGCGAGGGTGCGCAGGGCGCCGTCGTCGGCGGTACCGGAGACGACCACCGTCGTGGTCCCCCGCTGCTGGACGAGTCCGGACCGGGAGGCGCCCCCGGCGGTCGCGGTGGCGGCAAATTCCTGCCACCATCCCGAAGCCAACTGCACCGCGCCGGTCGGGCGACGGCCGGGCAGCGTCTCGGCGAGCAGCTGGGCGGCTGGACCGGCGGCCTGGTCGACCGCCGCGAACCGGTCCGCCGGGGTCACGAACTCCAGGTGCCAGACGCCGCCGACGCGCATCGCTGCCTGCCGCGCCCGCCAGCCCGAGGGCAGAGCCGTCGGTGCCACCAGGGGGAACCGCGCCGTCTGCGCCTTGGCGGAAGCGCTGGCGACGACGTCGACAGCGGGCGCCTGCGGAGTACCGCGTCCCACCGCCACATTGCGCCACAGACCGCTGACCAGCAGGTAGCCGGCGACCACCAGGCCCAGCACCGTCAACGAGATCACCATGTCCCGGGCCGTCCCGCCGCGCCGGCGCCGGGGGGCGGGGGGCGGCGAGTCGCCGTTCGCACCGGAGGGAGCCCCGGGCTGCCCGGTTCCCGCTGCCGGGGGGGCCGCCGGGGTGACGTCGGGACTCATCCGGCCATGTTCGTCGGTCGAGCAGGCGCCTGCGCCCACCAGGGTCAGCCAGTTCCCCTGCGATGATGTCGTCGCGTCGACAGCCGCGGCGCTCGCCGACCCCCGCACCCACGGGTAGCGTTGCCGACAGCCCGAGACCACGGCGTTATCGTCCCGGCGTCCGATCGTGACCCGTCGGCCATCAGCTGGCGGTCTCCACGGCGCGGTGGGTTTCAGCGAGTCGAGGCAGATGTCCCCGTTGACGGACGACTCAGCAGGCAATTAGGTTCCGCAGGGAACCACAAAGATCCTTGCAGCTGGCCCGGCTCCTGCCGGCGGGGTCTTTGGAGAACAGTCGACCACCGGTGTCCGGCATGGCGCGGCGCGGTGTCCAGTTCCTCAGGGAGGTGCGTGGCGTGGCCCGTTCGGTACCCGCAGTCGTGAGAGCCCTGGATGTGCTCGAGTTGTTCCTCGACGGGCGGACCAATCTGTCCGCGCCCGAGGTCGCCAACGGGCTTGGGTTACCCCGGACGACCGTCCACGAACTGTTGGCCACTCTCGTGGAACGCGAGTACGTCGAGCGGCTGCCGGACAACGCACACCGGTTTCGACTCGGCCTGCGCGTCTTCGAGCTCGGAAACACCTACGCCGAGGCTCTCGACGTCGTCCGCGACGGCCAGTCGGTCGTGGACGAGGTGGCGGCCCGCTGCGGCGAGACGTGCCAGCTCGCGGTGCTCGACGGCCGAGACGTCGTCTATGTGGCAAAGGCCGACGGCAGCCACGATCTCCGGGTGCAGGCCCCTGTCGGGCGTCGGTCCACCGCACTGCGGACGGCCGCCGGGCGCGTGCTCCTGGCACACCTGCCGTGGGGCGAGATGGACCGACGGTTCCCTGTCCGGCCCGCTCCCGGCGCCCGCCGCCCGGTGGGGGGCGACGGCGCCCGCCGCCCGGTCGGGGCAGAGCGTCCGCGAGTCGGCGTCGCGCCGGCCCGCCCGGTGACCGCACTACGGGCTCTGCCAGGCGACACGGCCCCTGCGGGCGACAGCGACCCGGCCCGCGAGGGCGCCTACCCCGCTTTCGCCGATTCCGCCGTCGCCGATGCCGTCGCGGCCGAGAACGCCCGGCTGCGGCGTGAGCTCGCCGCGATCAGCCAGCGCGGGGTCGGTTCGGATCCGGGCGGCGCCGACGCGGTCGTGCGCAGCGTCGCCGCCGCGATCCGGGACCACCTGGGACACGTCGTGGCGGCCGTGGAGATCTCGGTGCCCGTGGCGCGCTGGGATCCCCAGCGGTACGCGAACCTGGAGCAGCTGGTCCGACGGGCGGCGGGGCGCGCGTCGGCCCGACTCGGCTTCCGGCCGCCGCGGGTCACCGAGGCGATGCCGGCCGTGGCAGCGGCCGGACGGCCGCGTAGACCTGTCACCACGTCTCGCTTGGACCCCCGCGCGCTTGCCGGGCTCGACCCGGTCGGGCGTTCCCGGTCCCCTCGGCCGGGGCTGTTGAACCCGGGCGCCGCCCGCGCGGACGACGTCCGCCGCAGCGGTGGGCCACTGGGCGCCAACCGCGGTCCCGCTGCGCGGCCGACCGACTCCAGGCTGGGCGACCCACGGCTGGGCGACCCACGGCTGGGCGACCCACGGCTGGGCGACTCACGGCTGGGCGACTCACGGCTGGGCGACTCACGGTCGGCTGAGCGCCGCTCGACCCTCGGGCGGATCGAGCAGGGCGGCGACGAACCGGCTCGCACCGACCTGGCACGGCCGCACAGGTCGGAGAACGAGGGGGTCGGCGCCCCCACTGGAGTTGTCGAGGACCGACCGGGCCCACGCAACTTCGGCCCGCGCGACGCGGTCCCACGCGACCTGGCCGCACGGGACCTGGCCCCACGCGACATTGCCCCACGGGACCGGGCCCAGCGCGACGAGGCCGACACCCCGGGCCGCCCGGACCACCCCCGGCTCGGGTTCGGGCGGCCCGGCAGCGGCCTTCGGGCAGCGCTGGGTGGCCCCCGTCTGCGGCAGCTGCCGACCCTGCCCAATCCCAGCTGATCCGACCCTGTCCAGTCCCAGCTGATCCGGACCTGGCCGACCCGGGCGCCACACCGTCGACCGCTGGGTCGGTGACCGCGCCGCCCCTGCGCACAATGGCCGGATGCACGAGGGACGTGGGAACGGCGAGCGGCGCTACCGGGTCGAGCACGACACGATGGGTGACGTCCGCGTACCCGTCGACGCCCTGTGGCGGGCCCAGACCCAGCGGGCCGTGGAGAACTTTCCCATCTCCGGGCAGCCGCTGGACGTCGGAGTGGTGCACGCGCTGGCGCGGGTGAAGGCGGCGGCGGCCGGCGTGAACGCGGACCTCGGCGTCCTTGCGCCGGACGTCGCCGCGGCGATCGCCCTGGCCGCCGGCCGGGTGGCGGCGGGCGAGGTCGACGACCAGTTCCCGATCGACGTGTTCCAGACCGGCTCCGGTACGTCGACCAACATGAACGTCAACGAGGTGGTGGCGTCGCTGGCCAGCACGGCGCTGGGCCGGGCGGTACACCCCAACGACGACGTCAACGCCAGCCAGTCGTCGAACGACACGTTCCCCACCGCCGTCCACGTCGCGGCAACGGATGCGACGGCGAACACGTTGCTGCCCGCGCTGCAGCACCTGGCCGGCCTGCTGCGGACCAAGTCCGGTGAGTTCGCGGGCCTGGTCAAGTCGGGGCGGACCCACCTGATGGACGCGACCCCGGTCACCCTCGGTCAGGAGTTCTCCGGCTACGCCGCCCAGGTCGAACGGTCTGCCGAGCGACTGCGCGACACGCTGCCGCGGGTCGCCGAGCTGCCGCTGGGTGGGACCGCCGTCGGCACCGGGATCAACACCCCACCCGGGTTCGCGGCGGCCGTGATCGGCCGCCTCGCCCACGGCACCGGCCTGCCGCTGACCGAGGCCCGCGACCACTTCGAGGCCCAGGGCGCCCGCGACGGGCTCGTCGAGTTGTCCGGCCAGCTGCGCGCCACGGCCGTTGCGCTCTACAAGATCGCGAACGACATCCGCTGGATGGGATCCGGACCGAGAGCAGGGCTCGCCGAACTTCGGCTGCCCGACCTACAGCCTGGCAGCTCGATCATGCCGGGCAAGGTGAACCCGGTGCTCTGCGAAGCGGTGCGGATGGTCTGCGCGCAGGTGGTCGGCAACGACGCGACCGTCGGCTTTGCCGGCTCCCAGGGCGACTTCGAGCTCAACGTCATGGTTCCGGTGATGGCCCGCAACGTGCTCGAGTCGGTGCGCCTGCTCGCGAACGTGTCCCGCCTGTTCGCGGACCGGTGCGTCGTCGGCCTGACCGCGGACGCCGAGCGCGCCGCGTTCTTCGCCGCGTCGTCGCCGGCGATCGTCACCCCGCTCAACCGCTACCTGGGGTACGAGAACGCCGCCGCGGTCGCCAAGACGGCCCTGGCGGAGGGCAGGACCATCCGGGACGTGGTCGTCGGGTCCGGGTACGTCGAGCGGGGGGTGCTCACCGAGGCCCAGCTCGACGCGGCGCTGGACCTGTTGTCGATGACCCGTCCGTGAGCCGGCAGCCGCGGTACTCCGGTCCCCAGCGCCCGGATAGTCAGCGGGTGCGGACCGGGCCGGCCGCAGATCACCATGGGACGTGAACCTCGCCGACGTCGCGGACACCTACCGCGCCTGCCTGCCGCCCGGTGACCTCGGTGAGCTGCGGGTGGACTCCCTGGACCGGACGGGCGTCCCGGTCGTCGCCGCCGACTGGTCCGGTCCGGGCCAGCCGGCGTTCTCCTCCTTCGGCTACGGCACGACCGCCGGACAGGCGACGGTCGGCGCGCTGGGCGAGCTCACCGAATCGGTGCAGCTCACCGCGGGCCTCACCGATCGCCACCGCAGCGGGCATCGCCGGCAGGCCAGCTACGCCGAGCTGTGCCGCGAACTCGGGACCGACCGGGTCGCGGACCCGCTCACCCTGACCTTGCCGGCCGGCAGTCCGTACGACCCCGGCCGCGTGGTCCAGTGGTTGGCCGCCACCCGGTGGCGAACCGGTGAGCAGGTACTCGTCCCCGCCGAGTTCGTCGCCTGCCGTCCGGCGGACCTGCCCGGGGCCGCCGCGCCCGGCGGCTGGCTGACCACACCGGTCACCAACGGCCTCGGCGCCGGTGACACCGTCGAGCGCGCCCTGTCGCACGCGCTGCTGGAGCTGGTGCAGCGCGACGGCAACACGGTCTCGCTGCGGGCCCTGGAGCAGGGGACGCTGATCGACTGCTCGACGTTGCGCGACCCGGCCGTGCGAGCGGTGCTGGACGGGCTCGCCGCGGTCGGGCTGGACCCGGAGGTACGCCTGGCCTCCACCGAGTTCGCGGTCGTCGTGCACGTCACCGCCCGGGACACCGACGCCGGCGCGCCGCCCCTGGCGGTGACCGGGTGCGGTGAGGGCGCACACCCGGACCGCGAGGTCGCCGTCGGCAAGGCCGCGCTGGAGTACGCGGCATCCCGGGTCCGCAAGGTCTTCGCCCACGGCAGCCTGGATGCGGTCCGGCGGCTGGATGCCGCCTACGCTCGACGCGAACTCACCCGACCGCTCCAAACGCAAGAGCAACGCTCTCTCGACGCGATGACCGCCTGGTCGCGGATGTCGGCGCCGGAACTGACGAACCTGCTGACGCCGACCGTGCTGGCCCGGCACCGGACCGTCGCGCTGGACGAGCTGCCCACCGTGCCGATCGGATCGGTCGACGACCAGCGAGCACTGCTCGCGCTTCTGCTCGCCCGGCTGGCGGACTTCGACGTCCTCGTCGTCCCGGTCACCGCCACCGCGCCCGACGGCCGGACGGTCACCGTCGTCAAGGCGATCGTCCCCGGGCTGGAGGTGGAGACCCTGTCCTACCTGCGCATCGGCGAGCGGGTGTTGCGCCGGCTGCTGGACCGCGGGAGCCCGTTGGTCGGTCTCGGCCCGGCCGGTGGCACGCAGCTGCCGATCCGGCTGACCGGTGAGGCGACCGCGCGGGTCGGCGGCCCCGCGTGGCTGGACGCAGCGGCGGTCGAGGCGGTGGTGGGCCCGCTCTACCCGCTCTACCGCGAGCCCACCCGCCACACGGTTCCCCGGCTCGCGTCGGCCTGAGCTCAGCCAGCCGACGCGTCCGGCCCGGTCAGACCCGGCCGGCCCGGTCAGACCGGCCGGCACCGTCCGCGCCGGTCAGAGTTCGAGGTCCTCCAGCATGTCTGTCACGAGAGCAGCGATCGCGGACCGCTCGGACCGGGTCAGCGTGACGTGGGCGAACAGTGGATGGCCCTTGAGCTTCTCCACGACCGCTACCACCCCGTCGTGCCGTCCGACACGCAGGTTGTCCCGCTGCGCGACGTCGTGGGTGAGCACGACCCGCGAGTTCTGCCCGATCCGGGACAGCACCGTCAGCAGGACATTGCGCTCCAGCGACTGGGCCTCGTCGACGATGACGAAGGAGTCGTGCAGCGACCGACCGCGGATGTGGGTGAGCGGCAGCACCTCCAGCAGCCCACGGTCGACCACCTCCTCCACGACCGCCGGGGACACCACGGCGTTGAGGGTGTCGAAGACTGCCTCCGCCCAGGGGTTCATCTTCTCGTTCTCGCCACCCGGCAGGTAGCCCAGGTCCTGGCCGCCGACCGCGTAGAGGGGCCGGAACACGACCACCTTGCGGTGCTGGCCGTGCTCCATGACCGCCTCGAGGCCGGCGCAGAGTGCGAGCGCGGACTTTCCGGTGCCGGCGCGTCCGCCGAGGGAGACGATGCCGATCTCCGGGTCCAGCAGCAGGTCCAGGGCGATCCGCTGCTCGGCCGAGCGGCCCTGCAACCCGAACGCGTCGCGGCCGCCCGGGACCCGACGGACCCGCTTGTCCACGGTCACCCGGCCGAGTGCCGAGCCGCCGTCCGCGGCGAGCAGCTGCACGCCGGTGTGGCAGGGCAGCTCCGCCGCCGCCGCGACGTCGGCGATCCCGCTGCTGCGCAGCGCCTCGATCTCCGCGGCCTCGGCGCCGACCTCGGCCATCCCGGTCCACCCCGACTCCACGGCCAGCTCCGCGCGGTACTCCTCCGCGGCCATCCCGACCGCGGCGGCCTTGACCCGCATCGGCAGGTCCTTGCTGACCAGCGTGACGTCGTGGCCATCGGCGGCGAGGTTGCGGGCGACCGCGAGGATCCTGCTGTCGTTGTCACCCAGGCGGAAGCCGGCCGGCAGCACCGAGGCGTCACTGTGGTTCAGCTCGACCCGGACCGTGCCGCCGGCGTCGCCGACCGGCAGCGGCGCGTCCAGCCGGCCGTGCCGGATGCGCAGGTCGTCCAGCAGCCGCAGCGCGGACCGGGCGAAGTAGCCCAGCTCCGGGTGGGCGCGCTTGGCCTCCAGCTCGGTGACGACCACCAGCGGCAGGACGACCTCGTGCTCGTGGAACCGACGGATCGCCTGGGGGTCGGCCAGCAGGACGCTGGTGTCCAGGACGTACGTGCGGCGTGTGTCCGTCGTGCGGTGGGGGTCCGGGTGTGCCACGTCAGCTCCTCGTCCGGCCCGCCGCGCCGCAGCTCCGGCGGGACCGGTGCTCAGCGGATGGGCCGGAAGGGTCCCGTGCCGGGGACGAACGCCGGCCGGTGCCCGGGTGACCAGGCCACCCGGCCGGCTGGAGCGGACGTTCCCACGAAGCGGCCTCCCGGAACGGCCGGTGCCCCCGGCCGTCTGCCGCCGACGCTAACCGGCCCGGGCCCCGGCCGCCGTCATGCCCGCGGAGAACGGATCGTGTCGTCGCGCCGGCTCACGCACGGCCGCCGCTCAGGCGCCGAAACGTCGATGGCGCTGGGCATAGGAGCGCAGCGCGCGCAGGAAGTCGACCTTGCGGAACGCCGGCCAGTACGCCTCGCAGAAGTACAGCTCCGAGTGCGCGGACTGCCACAGCAGGAAACCGCTCATCCGCTGCTCGCCGGAGGTCCGGATGATCAGGTCCGGATCGGGCTGCCCGCGGGTGTAGAGATGCTCGGCGATGTGCTCCACGTCGAGGACGTCGGCCAACTCCTCGATGCTCGTCCCAGCCCGGGCGTGCTCCTGCAGCAGCGACCGCACCGCGTCGGCGATCTCCTGTCGCCCGCCGTACCCGATGGCGACGTTGACCAACATCCCCGGCCGGTCCGCGGTGGAGTCCGCCGCCGACTTCAACGACAGCGCGGTCTCGGCGGGCAGCAGGTCCAGGGCACCGAGCGGGTGGATGCGCCAGTGGCCGGTCGCCGCCAGCTCCTGCACGGTCGTGTCGATGATCTCCACCAGGGCGGCGACCTCGGCCGGGGACCGGGACAGGTTGTCCGTCGACAGCAGCCAGATGGTGACGACCTCGACGCCGACCTCGTCGCACCACCCGAGCAGGTCCCGGATCCGGCCGGCGCCGGTGCGGTGCCCGTCGATGTCGGTACCGCCCACCGAACGTGCCCAGCGCCGGTTGCCGTCGAGCATCACCGCCACGTGCCGCGGGACGCGGTCCCGGTCGACGCCGGCGGCCAGGCGCCGGCCATAGAGCCGGTAGGCCAGCTGATGCAGTGACGCCCGGGCGCCGGTTCCGCCTCCGGTGGCGGGCCCTGCTCCCGCGCCGGATCCCGCTCCCGTGCCGGACCGGCCCGCGGTGCCGGACCGGCCTGCGGTGCTGGCCACGTCGTCCTCCCCGTCCGGCTGCGCCGCGGCGGTCTGGCGGCGACCAGCCGACGGTAGCCCGCGCCAGGGCCGCTCACCCGGCATGCGGGCTAGCCTGAGCACCGCGCCCGCCGGGGTTCCCGCGGGTGCCGGGCGGCGTGAGGACCGGCGGGTGAGCGAGGCGTCGTCGGCCCGGGCCGGCGATACGGCCGCGGCCGCAGTCCCGGCGTCGGTAAAGCCGAAGCTGCGCGGCTGGCTGCACGCGGGCACGTTCCCGCTCGCGGTCGTCGCCGGGATCGCGCTGGTCGCGCTCGCGCCGAGCCAGCGCGCCCGGATCTCGATCGCGGTGTTCACCGTCACCGCCGGCCTGCTGTTCGGGATCAGCGCGCTCTACCACCGGTTCACGTGGTCCACCCGGACACACGCGGTGCTACGGCGCTTCGACCACTCGAACATCTTCCTGCTCATCGCCGGCACCTACACGCCGCTGGCCGCGATCCTGCTCGACCGACCCGGCGCCACCCTGCTGCTCGGCCTGGTGTGGGGTGGGGCGGTTCTCGGGGTCGGCTTCCGGGTGGCGTGGATCGATGCGCCGCGGTGGCTGTACGTGCCGGTCTACGTGGCGATGGGCTGGTCCGCGGCCTTCTGGTTGCCGGCGTTCGGCCACACCGGCGGCGCGGTGGTGGTGACGCTCGTCGTCGTCGGCGGCGCGTTCTACGTGCTCGGCGCGCTGGCATACGGGTTCCGCCGGCCCGACCCCGCACCGACGTGGTTCGGTTTCCACGAGGTGTTCCACGGCTGCACGGTGCTCGGGTTCGCCGCCCACTTCACCGCCATCGCCCTCGCCGCCTGGGCCGTGCGCGCCTGACGCCGCCCCGGCCTCAGCCGAGCGCTAGTTCGGCGGCCAGCTCCGCCGGTGTCGTAACCGGTCGGCGGCAGGCGAAGGACCGGCAGACGTAGGCCGCGGCCTGCCCGTCGACCGGCGTCCGGCCGGCGAACAGCGGGATGCCGGCGACCCCGGGCGGGCCGACAGCGATGACCGCGCCCGGCGAGGCGGCCCGCCACGCGGTGCGCGCAAGCTCGTCCCGGGCCGGGTCCCCGGCCGCCCCGACGACGGCGATCTCGACGGGACCGGCCAACAGCGCCTCGCCCGTCGCCAGCCCCCAGGCCACCGCGCGCGGAGCACGGTGCCCGAGGTCCGCGGCCGGGCCGAGCGCCGCGCGGGCGGCTGCCCGGTGCCGCGCCGACCCCGTCATGGCGGCGAACGCCAGCAGCGCCTGGGCGGCCAGGTGGGCTCCGGACGGTGTCGCCCCGTCGGCCGGGTCCCGCGGCCGGCGCGGGAGTCCGCTGCCCGCGTGGCTGTCGGCGCCGGTGTCGTAGAAGCCGCCGGCCCCGTCGCCGAACCGGATGAGCAGGTCCTCCAGCAGGCCCCCGGCCCGGTCCAGCCACGCCACGTCGCCGGTCGCGCCGGCAAGCGTCACCAGAGCCGAGGCGAACGCGGCGACGTCCTCCAGCACGGCGTCCGCGGTCCCCGGCCGCCCGTCGCGTGAGGTCCGCAGCAGCCGGCCGGCCGCGGTGGTGTTGACGTCGGCGAGCAGGGCCGCGGCCGTGGTGGCGGCCGACACCCACCCGGGTTCGGCGAACGCCCCGCCGGCGCGGACGAGGGCGTCGATCGCGAAGGCGTTCCAGGCCGTGACGACCTTGTCGTCCCGCGCCGGCTGCGGCCGGGCGCGGCGGGCGTCGAGCAGCCGGACCCGGACGGCGTCGAAGCGCGCGGCGTCGGCAGGCACCCCGCCGGGCAGCTGCAGCGTCGAGCTCCCGTGTTCGAAGGTCCCGGTCGCCGACACCCCGAACACCTCGGCGGCCCAGGCACCGTCGTCAGCGCCGAGCACGTCGGCCAGCTGAGCCGGGGTCCAGACGTAGGTCGCCCCCTCCTCGCTTCGGAGCTGCCCGTCGGGCCCGGCCACTGCGGTGTCGGCATCCAGGCTCGCGGCGAACCCGCCCTGCGGTGTGCGCAGGTCGTCGAGCAGGAACGCCGCGATCCCGTGGACCACCCGCTCGGCCTCGGGGTCGCCGGTGGCCACGGCCTGCCGGGTGTACGCGCCGAGCAGCAGTGCGTTGTCGTACAGCATCTTCTCGAAATGGGGGACGACCCAGGCCCGGTCGACGGAGTAGCGGGCGAACCCCCCGGCGAGCTGGTCGTGGATGCCGCCGCGCGCCATCGCGGTACCGATTGCGTCGGCCATCGCGGCGGGCTGCGCGGCGGGCTGCGCGGGGGGCTGCGCGGCGCGGTACGCGGAGCCGGTGCGGGCGGCGTGGTCGCGCAGGAAGCCCAGGACCGTCGACGGCGGGAACTTCGGCGCCCGGCCGAACCCCGGGTGCTCGCCGTCGAAGTCGAGAGTCAGCGCCGCGGCGGCCGCGTCGAGCAGCTCGGCGGTGAGCTTGCCGGCGGTGAGCTCCCCGGCCGCCGGCATCGGGTCGCCAGGGGCCGGGGCTGCTCCGGCGAGTGCCTCGGCGATCCGACCGGCCGAGCCGAGCAGCTGGGCTCGCTCGGTGGCCCACGCGGTGACGACCGCGTGCAGCAGCTGGGCGAACGACGGCAGCCCGGACACCGGCCGCGGCGGGTAGTAGGTGCCGCAGTGGAAGGGCGCTCCGTCGGCGGTGGCGAACACGGTCATCGGCCAGCCGCCGGAGCCGGTGAGCGCCACCGTCGTCTCCATGTACACGGCATCCACGTCGGGTCGTTCCTCGCGGTCGACCTTCACCGCGACGAAGTGGGCGTTGACATAGCGCCCGATCTCCGGGTCCTCGAACGACTCGTGCGCCATCACGTGGCACCAGTGGCAGGCCGCGTAGCCGATGGAGATCAGCAGCGGGACGTCCCGGCGGCGGGCCTCGTCGATCGCGTCGGCGCCCCATTCGCGCCAGTCGACCGGGTTGTCGGCGTGCTGGCGCAGGTACGGGCTGGTGCTGGCGGCGAGGCGGTTGGGCACGGGTCCACCGTCGCACCCTCTTCCGCGATCGGCCGACCCGGCGCAGCTGCCGGTGAGCGGACGTCCAGTGGCGGTTTCGTCCGCTCAGCGGACGTCGCGCTCCACTCGACCGGCGTCGTCACCGGACCCGTCGTCGAAGTCGACCTTGCGCACCTGCTTCCCCATCGAGCGGACGAGGAAGAACAGCGCCACCCCGAGCGCGATCACGATCCAGAACGCGATCGGACCGGGCCCGATGTGCCGCGGATTGTCACCGGGATTGCCCACCGGCGCCGGCGCCGGTGAGGCCGCGGCCAGGACCCGCGCGAGGTCCGCGGCCAGGGACCCGACCGCCGCCAGCACGGTCACGGCCGGAGTCCGGCGAACAGGTCGACCTCGGGTGCCGACGTCGGGACCAGGCTGTCGACCAGCTGGAAATCCTCGGTCGGCCAGGTCCGCCGCTGGACGTCCAGCGGCACGCTGAACCAGCCGCTGTCCGGATCGATCTGCGTGGCGTGGGCGATCAGCGCGTTGTCGCGGATTTCGAAGTAGTCCCCGCAGGGCACCCGGGTGGTGACCAGGGTGTCCGGCTCCGGTGTGAGGTCGGCACCCTCGCTCTCGGTCTCCTCGACCCACTGCTTGATGCGGTCGGCGAACGGGGACTCGATGCCGAGCTCCACCAGCGCATCGTGCAGCGCGATCAGCCGGGATCGGCTGAACGAGCGGTGGTAGTAGAGCTTGCTCGGCTGCCACGCCGGCCCGGCGTCGGGGAACCGGTCCGGGTCCCCCACCGCCTCCCAGGCCGCGGCGGTCACCTCGTGGGTGCGGATGTGGTCCGGGTGCGGGTAGCCGCCGGTCTCGTCGTAGGTGGTGACGACGTGCGGACGGAGCCGCCGCAACTCCCGGACCAGGGCCTCGGTGGACTCCGCCAGCGGCACGAGGGCGAAGCAGCCCGGGGCGAGGTCCGGCTTCGGGTCACCCTCCGGCAACCCGGAGTCGACGAACCCCAGCCACACCTGGGAGACGCCGAGGATCTGCGCCGCGCGCGCCATCTCCGCCCGGCGGATCGCGCTGAGGTTCTCGACGACCTCGGGCCGGTCCATCTTCGGGTTCAGGATCGACCCCGCCTCCCCGCCGGTGCAGGTGACGACGGTGACCTGCACACCCTCCGCCGCGTACCGGGCCGAGCTCGCCGCCCCCTTGCTGGACTCGTCGTCCGGGTGGGCGTGCACGTGCACCAGGCGCAGCGGCCCGTCGCCAACCGGGCCGGGCACGCGTTCACCGCAGGCCGTGCTCGTCGGATCGGTGCCCGTCGGGGTACCTGTCGGGTCGATGGTCGTCGTCACCGCGGTCCTTCTCCCAGCCTCGTCGAGAACGGTCGCCGTTCGCCTGCGTCGGACATGACCGCCCACGTGGACGGGCGGACGGCGTGCAGCACCATGGTGACGTGCCCCGACCGCCCGTCTCCACCCCGGTTGCCGGGGCGGCGCCCGGGGGTTCCTCGTACCCCGACACCTACGACCGCGATCTGCTGGTCAGGCGGTACGGGGAGCGGCGGGCCGACGAGCTGCTCGCACTCGTCGGCGGCCACCCTGCCCCGGGGCGGCGTACCCGGACCATGCCGGTCGTCGCGGTGATCACCCTGGCCGTCGTGCTGACCTGGGTCGTGTGGGCGTGGCGGTCGGCCACCACCGGTGCGGTGACCGCCGACCTGGTCGGGTTCGCCACACCCACCTCCGACACCTCCCTCGTCGTCACCTGGACCGTCAGTCGGGACCCTGGCAGCGCGGTCGCCTGCCTGGTCACCGCGACCGACCGCAGCGGCGAGCAGGTCGGGGTCCGCGGGGTCCCGGTGCTGCCCAGCGGCGATCGGACGACCCAGCTGGTGACCGACGTGTCGACCGTCGCCCGGGCCGCGAACGCCTCCGTCGGCGGCTGTCGAACGGTTGCCGCCGCCGGCACGACACGCGCCCCGACACCACGCTGACCGCGCCGCCCGGGCGGCCCCGGCGCCGGCGGCCGATGGCCCTGCGGGGGCCCACGTTGCTAACGTCGCCCGGATCGGCCGCCCGCGGGCGGCACCACCCATCGGCCCCCGACGATCGTCGTCGGCAGATCGCCGGAGTCGGTACGACGCTGCACCGCCCACCGAAATCGGTACGACGATGCATCGACGCATCGACAACTGAGGAGTCCGCGATGACCCAGACACACCAGTCCGCGCAGTCGGCCGCAACGGCGCCCGGCGGTGACGTGGTGTGGCTGACCCAGGAGGCCCACGACCGCCTGCAGGCCGAACTCACCGAGCTGTCCGGCCCGGGGCGGGTGGAGATCGCCCGGATCATCGAGGAGGCCCGAGCGGAGGGCGACCTGCGGGAGAACGGCGGGTACGTGGCGGCCCGGGAGGAGCAGAGCAAGCGGGAGGGTCGCATCCGCCAGCTGGACCAGATGCTGCAGCGGGCGAAGGTCGGCGTCCCGCCGGGGCAGCCCGGGGTCGTCGCGCCCGGCTCCAAGGTCACCGCCCGCTTCGTCGGCGACGACGAGGTCGTCACCTTCGTCCTCGGGTCGCGTGAGGTCGTCGGCCTGGACGACTCGGTCGACCTCGACGTCTACTCCCCGCAGTCGCCGTTGGGGACGGCGGTCAACGGCCACGCGGCCGGTGACCGGGTGTCGTTCCGCACGCCGACCGGGGTCTCGATGGAGGTCGACATCCTCGACGCGGCGCCGTTCACCCCCTGAGCCCGGCAGGATGCGCGGGTGCTGCTCTCAGACCGCGACATCCGTACCGCGCTGGCCCTGGGCCGGGTCACGATCGACCCGCACGACCCGGCCATGGTTCAGCCCTCCAGCGTCGACGTCCGGCTGGACCGGTGGTTCCGGCTGTTCGACAACCACCGGTACGGGGTCATCGACCCGGCCGTGGACCAGCCGGACCTGACCCGGCTGGTCGAGGTGGAGCCGGACGAGTCGTTCGTGCTGCACCCGGGCGAGTTCGTCCTGGGCTCCACCTACGAGCGGGTCGGCCTCGCCGACGACATCGCGGCCCGGCTGGAAGGCAAGTCCAGCCTGGGCCGGCTCGGCCTGCTCACCCACTCCACCGCCGGGTTCATCGACCCGGGTTTCACCGGGCACGTGACGCTGGAACTGAGCAACGTGGCGACCCTGCCGATCCAACTGTGGCCGGGGATGAAGATCGGCCAGCTCTGCTTCTTCACCCTGTCCAGCCCCGCGCAGGACCCGTATGGCTCCGGCCGGCACGGTTCCCGGTACCAGGACCAGCGGGGGCCGACGGCGAGCCTGTCCTACCGCAACTTCCACCGCACCCGCGTCTGAACCGGGTCGCCGAGGGCGCGCCCGGCCGTCCCGGGGATGACGACGGCGCCGTCGCCTCGTAGGTCGGGCCGTCAGCGGGCGCGGATGCCGTCGAGGATGAAGGCCAGCAGATCCAGGTTCTGCTCGACCGTCGTAGCGCGGGCCATGCACATCCCGCCGACGAGCTGCATCAGTTCGCGCTGGCCGATGTCGGGCCGCACCACCCCGGCCTCCTGCGCGCGCGCCAGCAGCCGGCCGGTCGCGACGCCGATCCTCTCGCGTGAGCTGACGGCGAGGTCGGGGCACTTCTCGAACGCTTCGTGCAGCTCGGTGAGGAACGTCCGCTTGGCCGCGGCGTAGGCGACGAACGCCTCGAGCCAGCAGGTCAGGGCCGCCCCGGGCTCGGCCGCCGTGACCAGCTGGTCGCCCTGTGCGACGAGCGCGTCCACGCCCTCGCGGTAGACCGCCTCGACGAGGTCGATGCGGCGCGGAAAGTGCCGGTACAAGGTGCCGACCCCGACGTCGGCCGTACGGGCGATCTCCTCGATGGAAGCGTCGCTGCCCCGCGCGGCGAAGACGGTGCGCGCGGCCTCGACCAGCCGATCGTGGTTGCGCCGGGCGTCGGCGCGCATCGGCCGGTCGCCGACGTTCGCTGCGGTGCCCACGTCGGTCATTGTCCCGCGTGCCTGCTTCCCTGTTTGCCCCCGGCGCTCACACGCCCGTCGAGTTGTCTAACCGGACGTTACCTCCGTATATTAACCGGAAGGCGCTTCCGCTCTGCCTGTCCTCTCGAAGGGTCTACCCGAATGCCTGCTCCCACCATGGCGTCGTCACCGAGCCGCGCATCCGTGTCCGATGGCGCATCCGTGTCCGGTGGCGCGTCCGCCGGTGACCGGCCCGCTGCCCGCTCCGGCCTCGTGCTGGCCGTGATCCTCACCTGCCAGCTGATGGTCGTCCTGGACGCCACGATCGTGAATGTTGCGCTGCCCCAGATCCAGCGCGAGCTGAGATTTTCGGCCACCGACCTGTCCTGGGTGCTCAACGCCTACACGCTCACCTTCGGCGGGCTTCTGCTGCTCGGGGCGCGCGCCGGTGACCTGCTCGGCCGGCGCCGTACGTTCCTCGCGGGGATCGCGCTCTTCACCCTCGCGTCCCTGCTGGGCGGGTTCGCCCCCACCGGTGGCCTGCTGCTCGCCGCCCGCGCCCTGCAGGGCGTCGGCGCGGCCGTGGCCGCCCCGTCGTCCCTCGCCCTACTGACCACGATGTTCGCCGAGCCGCGCGAGCGCATCCGCGCGATCGGCCTGTTCACCTCGGTCTCGGTCGGCGGCGGCGCCCTCGGGCTCATCGCCGGCGGCACGCTCGTCCAGTGGGCCTCCTGGCGGTGGGTGATGTTCGTCAACGTGCCGATCGGCATCGCGCTGGTCGTTCTCGGCCGGTCCGTCCTGCCGGAGACCGAGCGCCACCGCGGACGTTTCGACCTGCCGGGGGCGCTGCTGTCCACGCTCGGCATGAGCGGGCTCGTCTACGGCTTCGTCCGCGCCGCCAGCGACGGCTGGACCGACCCTTACACCATCGGGTCGTTCGTGGCCGGGGTCGTCCTGCTCGCGGCGTTCGTGCGCACCGAACTGCGGGCCGAGGCGCCCATCACGCCGCTGCGCCTGCTCGCGGACCGCAGTCGCACCGGCGCCATGATCGCGCGCGGGCTGCTGTTCGCCGGCCTGTTCGGCCTGTTCTTCTTCCTCACGCAGTTCCTGCAGGACGTCCTGCACTACAGCCCGCTACAGACGGGCTTCGCCTTCCTTCCCCTGCCGCTCACGGTGTTCGCGGTGTCGCAGCTGACGAGCAAGGTGTTGGTGCGCAAGGTCGACGGCAAGGTCCTGATGCTGGTCGGCATCGGGCTGACCTGCGCGGGCTTCCTGCTCGCCGGCCGGCTGACGCCGGACACGCCCTACCTCCAGATTCTCGTCACCCTGCTACTGGTGGCCACGGGCAACGGCCTGTCGATCGTGCCCCTGACCTCGTCGGCGATCGACCGGGTCGCCTCCCGCGACGCCGGCGCGGCCTCCGGGCTGGTGAACGTCACCCAGCAGCTGGGTGGCACCCTCGGGGTGGCCATCCTGGTGACCGTGTTCGGCTCTGCCGCCACGGGGGCGAGCCGGCTCGTCGGGGCCAGCGCCACCGCGGAGGCCGACCACGTCTTCACGGTCGGGGCGACGCACGCCTTCACCGCCGCCGCACTGTTCCTGCTCGCCGCCCTGGCGCTCGTCGCGGTGGCCGTCAGGGGGCCCGACGCCCGGCCGGCCCGGGCGGGCGGAGAGGTCACCCCAGGACGGTGACCCGCAGGCCGGTCCGGCGCAGGCTGTCGACGACCCGGGCGGCGTGGTCCGGCCCCCGGGTCTCCGCGGCCACGTCGATCGAGACCTCGTCCAGGGCGAGGTCGCCGGCCACCCGCTGGTGGACCACCTCGACGACGTTGGCGTCGGCGGCGGCCAGCTCGGTCAGCACCCGCGCCAGCCCCCCGGGCCGGTCCGGCACCACGACCCGCAGCGAGAGGTAGCGCCCGGCCGCAACCAGCCCCGACCGGATGATCCGCAACAGCAGCAGCGGATCGACGTTTCCGCCGGACACCACCGCGACCACCGGCGCGCGCAGACCCGCGACCACCCCGTCGAGCAGCGCGGCGACCGCGGCGGCACCGGCCGGTTCGACGACCAGCTTCGCCCGCTCCAGCAGCATCAGCACCGCCCGGGCCAGCGACGCCTCGGACACCGTGACGATGTCGTCGACGAGGTCCCCCACCAATTCGAACGGCACGTCGCCGGGGCGGCCGACCGCGATGCCGTCGGCCATGGTCGCCATCGACGCCAGCGCGACCGGGTGCCCGGCGACCAGCGAGGGCGGGTAGGCGGCCGCCCCCGCGGCCTGCGCGCCGACCACCCGCACCTCGGGCCGGACCGCCTTGACCGCCGCCGCCACCCCGGCGAGAAGGCCGCCGCCGCCGGTGCACACCACGACCGTCGCGACGTCCGGGCACTGCGCCAGGATCTCCAGCCCCACGGTGCCCTGGCCGACCACGATGTCGCGGTGGTCGAACGGGTGCACCAGCACCGCCCCGGTGCGGTCCGCGAAGTCGCGGGCGGACACCAGCGATTCGTCGAGCGTCGCCCCGGCGGTGACCACCGCGGCGCCGTAGTCGCGCGTCGCGTTCTCCTTCGCGATCGACGCCCCGGCGGGCATGAAGACCGTGGCCGGCACGCAGAGCAGCCGCGCGGCCAGGGCCACCCCCTGGGCGTGGTTGCCGGCGCTGGCCGCGACCACGCCGCGCGCCCGCTCCTCGGCCGGCATCCGCGCGATGCGGGTGTAGGCCCCACGGATCTTGAACGACCCCGCGCGCTGCAGGTTCTCGCACTTGAGCAGGACAGGTCCGCCGACGGTCTCGGTCAGCAGCCGTGACCCCTGGGTGGGCGTCTCCCGGATGACCGGGGCCAGCGCGGCGGCCGCGGCGCGGATGTCGGCCAGCCAGATCGCGAGATCGGTCCGCCCGCCGCCGTTCACCCCGGTGCGCCGTTCACCGCAGTGCGCCGCTCACCCCAGTGCGCCGGCGGCGCCGGCGGCGCCGGCACCGATCTCGGCCGCTTCCGTGTCCGCCGGGTCCTGCTCCTGCTTGCGCCGGGAGAACAGGCGGAACCGGCGGGGCCCGCTGCGCCGCCGCGGCGCCTGAGGAGTCCGCACCACCGCCACGACGGCCGCGGTCACCGGGACGGCGAGCAGCACCCCGACGATCCCGGCGAGCAGCCCGCCGGCGGTGATCGCGAAGAAGACGACGAGCGGGTGCAGCCCGACGGCCCGGCCGAGCACCAGCGGCTGCAGCACGTGCCCCTCGACCTCGACGACCAGCAGCACCCCGAGCAGCATCAGCAGCGCGATCAGCGGGCTCTGCAGCAGCGCCACCAGCACGGCGACGCTGCCCGAGGTCAGCGTGCCGACGATCGGGACGAACGCCCCCACGAAGACCAACGCCGCCAGCGGGAACGCCAGCGGCACCCGCAGGATCGTGGCGACGATGAAGACGCCGACCGCGTCGGCGAGAGCAACGATCACCGTCGCCCGGACATAGCCGGTGACCGCGGCGAACGCCCGGCGGCCGGCGCCGTCGACGACGTCGGTCGCCCGACCCGGGAACATCCGCGTCACGTAGGCCCACAGCGAGCGGCCGTCGGTGAGGAAGAAGAACAGCGTGAACAGGGTGATCACCAGTCCGGTCGCGAGACGGCCGACCAGGGAGCCCACCGACAGCGCGCCGGACGCCACCCCGCCGGCACCGCCGGCGGACAGCGTCGACCGGACCCGGGCATAGCCCGCGGAGATGTCGGCCGAGGTGATCCCGAACCGCCCCAGCACGCCCTGCAGCTGCCCGACCGACCTGCCCACCGAGGCGGACAGACTGCCGAAGTCGCCGGCGATGCGGGCGCCGACCAGCGTGCCGAGCCCGCCGAGGAATGCGACGAGGAGCAGCAGGGTCAGCAGCGAGGCGATCCCCCGCGGAACCCGCAGGCGGCGTAGGACGTCCGCGACCGGGTGCAGCAGCCCCGCCAGCAGCAGCGCGATCGAGATGGCGATCGCCAGCTCGGACAGGGACCTGAGCACGTAGAAGACGGCGACCAGGCCGGCCGCCACGAGCAACAGCCGCCACGACCACTCGCTGGCGAGCACCAACCCGCGGGGCACCGCCGCCGGGTCGGCTCGGTTCCGGGCCGGTTCCAGATGGGCACCGGTGCGGGTCGTCGGGGGTTCGTTCATCCGGGCACGGTAACCACCAGCGGCCCCCGAACCGCCGACCGGCGCTGGCCGGACCTACCTTCTCCGTGTGACCGATGCCCTTCCTGCCAGTGCCGATGCCTCTCCTGCCAGTTCCGACGTTCTGCCTGCCAGTGCCGTCAACGTCGCCGTGCCCGCGTCGGTACCCGCCGACCTGCCGACCACCCTCGGCGCGCTGCGGGCGTCCGGGCATGTGCAGCACAGCGTCGTTGCCGAGATCCGCGTCAACCTGCTGGCCCGGATGCGTGCCGGTCAGCCGCGGTTCCCCGGCATCGTCGGTTTCGACGACACGGTCCTGCCGGAGGTCGAGCGAGCACTGCTCGCGGGCCACGACATGGTGCTGCTCGGCGAACGCGGCCAGGGCAAGACCCGGCTGATCCGCACCCTGTCCGGGCTGCTGGACGAGTGGAGCCCGGCGATCGCCGGCTCCGAGGTCAACGAACATCCCTACTCCCCGTTCACCGCGGCGTCGGTGCGCCGCGCGAGCGAGCTGGGCGACGAGCTACCGGTGACCTGGCGGCACCGCTCGCAGCGGTACGCGGAGAAGCTGGCCACCCCGGACACCTCCGTCGGGGACCTGGTCGGCGACGTCGACCCCGTCCGGGTGGCCGAGGGCCGCTCGCTCGGTGACCCGGAGACGGTGCACTACGGCCTGGTCCCGCGGACCAACCGCGGCATCTTCGCGGTCAACGAGCTGCCCGACCTGGCCGAGCGGATCCAGGTGGCGCTGCTCAACGTGCTGGAGGAGCGCGACATCCAGGTCCGCGGCTACTCCCTGCGGCTGCCGCTGGACGTGCTCGTGGTCGCCAGCGCCAACCCGGAGGACTACACCAACCGGGGGCGGATCATCTCCCCGCTCAAGGACCGGTTCGGCGCGGAGATCCGCACCCACTACCCGATTGAGCTGGCCGACGAGGTCGACCTGGTCCGGCAGGAGGCCGCACCGGTCGCCGCGGTGCCCGACCACCTGCTGGAGGTGCTCGCCCGGTTCACCAGGGCCGTCCGTGACTCCCCCTCGGTGGACTCCCGCTCCGGGGTGTCGGCCCGGTTCGCGATCGCCGCCGCGGAGACGGTCGGCGCCGGTGCGCTGCGGCGCGCGGCGCTCACCGGGGAGGCCCTCGCGGTGGCGCGGGTCGGTGACCTGCCGCCGGTCGTGTCGACGTTGCGCGGCAAGGTCGAGTTCGAGATGGGCGAGGAGGGCCGGGAAGAGGAGCTGCTGGCCCACCTGCTCCGGTTGGCGGTCGTCGAGGTCTACCGGGACCGGCTCGCCGGGGTGGACGTGTCCGGGTTCACCGCGGCGTTCGCCGACGGCCGGATCGTGGAGGCCGGCGAGCTGACCAGCTCCGCGGACCTGCTGGCTGCTGTCGGTGCGCTGCCCGGGCTGGCGAAGGTGCTCGCCGCGCTCGGCTTCGACGACGGTGCCGCCGAGGCGGCGGGCCCGGCGGAGGCGGCGTCGGCGGTGGAGTTCGTGCTGGAGGCACTGCACCTGACGCGGCGGCTGTCCAAGGAGACCGCGGCCGACGGGCGCACCCTCTACGGCAGCTGAGCCCGTACGGCAGCTGAGCCAGCCGGGACGGCAGCTGAGCCGGGACGGCAGCTGGGGCCCTCAGCCCGCGGGCAGCGGCGTCGTCCAGCCGGCGAGGGCGGCGGCGATCACCGGGATGTCGCGGGTGCTGCCGTCGGCGACGGCGATCACCAGGTCGTAGGCGTCGTCCTCCGGCGCCGCCAGGTCGAGCCCGTTGAGCTGGTAGGTGGTGACGGCGGCGAGCCACGCGAGCCTCTTGTTGCCGTCCACGAGGGGGTGGTTGGTCGCGATCGAGGTGAGCAGCGCAGCCACCTTGGTGTGGAGGTCGGGGTAGGCGTCGTCCCCGAACACGGTCGTCGCGGGCCGGGCCACCGCGCTCGCCAGCAGGCCGATGTCCTGGATCGGCACGCGGGCCCCGAGGGCCGTCTCGGCGACCAGCAGCAACTCGTCCAGGTCGAGCAGGTCGACGGGTCGTTCGCCGGTCACTGCGGAAGGTCGATCACTGGGCGAGACGGTCGAGCAGCCGCCGGTCACGGTCGACGGTCCGCTGGACGATGCCGACGATGCGCTGGCGTCGTCCGGTGGCCCGGTCCCCGATGGCGGTGCGGGCGAACTCCTGCATCGAGACGCCCTCGCGGGCGGCGGCGGTTCGCAGCTGTTCGGTTTCGGCCTCGGTCAGCCGCAGGGTCATCGCCATGACTTCGACGATACCGCCCCGGTAGCAGACCGGGTCCCCCACGACCGGACGGCGTCGGCGACCATCGGTGCCGTGACAGCCGCCTCCCCCACTCCCGCGACGGGGGCCGCGCCGGCGGCGCTCGGCGACCGTTCGGCGGCCGGTCCGGCCGCGCTGGTCGGGTTGCTGGCCGCCGCCGTCTACGCCGTGGGCCTGAGCCGCCCCTCCCCCTGGCGCGACGAGGTGGCGACGATCGACGCGGCCCGGCGCCCCGCGGCCGGCATCCTGGCGCTGACCGAGCATGTCGACGCCGTGCACGCGGCGTACTACCTGCTCGTCCGCGGGGTCGCCGACCTCGACCCCGGGCCGGTCCGGGTGCTCGACGGCCGGTGGATCAGCCTGGTCGGGTTTGCGGTCGCCGCCGCGGGCACGGTCCTGCTCGGCCGGCGTACCGACGGCGCGCGAACCGGCCTGTTCGCCGGGCTGTTCCTGGCGGGGTCACCGCTGACGTCCCGGTACGCGGGCGAGGCGCGACCGTTCGCGCTGGCGACCGCGGTGGCCGTCGTCTCGACGCTGGCGCTGCTGGCTGCCGTGCGCCGGCCGGGCCGGGGGCGGTGGGCGCTGTACGCGGTGACGCTGGTCGCCCTCGGGGCGGTCGAGGTGCTGGCGCTGTCGCTGCTGGTCGCACACGCCTGCTGGGTCCTCGTCGCTCCCGGGCCGGCCGGTGCCCGCTCCCGGACGTGGCGCTGGCTGGCCGCGGTCGGGGCGGCGGTCGCGCTGCTCAGCCCGCTGCTGGCCGTCGTCCTCGGCCAGCGCGGGCAGATCGGGGCACTCGGCACGCCGACGCCGCGGGACCTGGCCGCATACGCGGCGCGCGCGGCCGGGTCGGTCGCCGGGTCGGTGGTGCTCGCCGCGGCCGGCGCCGCGTTCCTGGTCCTGGGGTGGCGACAGCGCCGCGCGACCCAGCGCACGATCCGGTCCGGGCGGACGGTGTCGACCGGTTGGCTGCCGGTGGTGGTCTGGGGCGTCGGTTTGCCGGTGCTCATCTGGGTCGTCTCGCAGGTCGACCCGCTGTTCCGGGACCGCTACGTGCTGTTCACCCTGCCCGGTCTCGCGCTGCTGGCCGGCGGTGTCCTTGCCCGGCTGCCTGTGCCGGTGGCCGCCGTCACCGTCGCGGCCGTGGTCGTGGCCGGACTGCCGACCCAGGTGGCGATCCGGCAGGCGGGCGGACACGGCGAGGACATCCGGGCCCTGGACGCCGCGGTGGCGGCGCTGCGCCGGCCCGGCGACGCGGTCGTCTTCGTCCCGCGCTCCACCGCCCGGGTCGCGCAGCTGGACCCCCGGGTGTGGGCCGGGACCACCAACCTGACGGACAACCCGGCCCTGATCGGCAGCGCGGCAAGGCCCACGTCGCGCGTCCTGTTGGTGCAGCGGGTGTCCGGGGCCGACAGCGGCCCGTCCGCCACCGACAGCGCAGCCGTGCGCGCCGTCGAGCGCTCCCGCCGACCCACGGACCGGGTGGCGGTGACCGGATTCGTCGTCACCGTGTACACCGCGCGCTGAGCGCGCCCGGTACTGATGCGCTGAGCGCGCCCGGTACTGATGCGCTGAGCGCGCCCGGTACGAAACGCGGGGCGAACGCGCGCTGAGCGCGCACCGGCTGCGGCCTGCAGCCGTGGGCGGCGCCGGCCGGGCGACCGGGGCGCACCGCGTCTAGCGTCGAAGCCGTGCCACGCTCCCCGCGCCGGTTCCGCTACGCAGCCTGGTCCGACGGGCCCGACCCGCTGGCCCCCCCGTTCGACATCCGCGCCGCGGTCGACGAGCTCGGGGAGCGGGTGCTCGCCGGGGACAGCCTGCGCGACGCCATCCGGGACCTGCTGCGCCGCGGTCCAACCGGACAGGACCGCAACGGTCGCGAGCGCGGTGGGCTGGACGACCTTGCCCGGCGCGTCCGCAAGCGCCGGGAGCAGCTGCGCAAGTCCGGGCGGTTCGGCGGCACCCTGGACCAGGTCCGTGAGCTGCTCGACCACGCGCTGGAAGCCGAGCGCGCCGAGCTGATGGCCGACGACAGCGACGATGCCCGCCTCGCCGAGGCCGAGCTCGAGGCGGTCCCGGACGACACCGCGCGCGCGGTGACCGCCCTGGCCGAGCGGCAGTGGCGGTCCCCCCAGGCCGCCCAGGCCTACGAGCAGATCCGGCAGCTGTTGCAGCGGGACGTCCTCGACGCCCGCTTCCGCGGGATGGCGCAGGCGCTGGCCGACCCGGACCCGGCCGCGATGGCCGCGGTCAAGGACATGCTGTCGGACCTGAACGCGCTGCTGGAGACGCACGCCCGCGGGCAGGACAGCCCCGAGCAGTTCGCCGAGTTCATGGCCAAGCACGGTGAGTTCTTCCCCGACGACCCCGCCGACGTCGACGAGCTGCTGGACTCGCTGGCCCGGCGTCAGCAGGCGGCCCGGCGGATGTTCGCCTCGATGACCCCCGAGCAGCGCCAGCAGCTCGGTGAGCTGATGGACGGCGCGATGCAGGACATGGACCTCGCCGCGCAGCTGGCCGCACTCGACGACGCGGTGAACGCCCTGCGGCCGGGTTCCGGTCGGGCGCGGGGGGAGCAGATGCGCGGATCCGGATCGATGGGCACCGGGCAGTCACTGGACGTGCTGGAGGAGATGGGCGACCTCGACGCGCTCGCCGAGCAGCTCGCGCAGGACCACCCCGGCGCGACGCTGGACGACGTCGACGTCGAAACGGTCGAGCGCCAGTTCGGCGCCCGAACCGCGGCGGAGGTGCAGCGACTGCGCGACCTGGAGCGGGAGCTCCAGCGGCAGGGGTTCCTGACCCGCGGCCGCGGGGACGAGCTCGCGCTGACGCCCAAGGCCCTGCGCCGGCTGGGCCAGACCGCCCTCAAAGCGGCGTTCGACCAGGTCCGTACCGGCCGGCGCGGCACCCACGACACCCGGTCGGCAGGTGCCGCCGGGGATCCGACGGGCAGCCACCGGCAGTGGGTGTTCGGCGACGAGCAGCCACTGGACGTCGTCCGGACGGTGTCCAACGCGGTCCTGCGATCGGCCTCGGACCGGACTCCGCCGCCGGCGGACCCCGTCACCGGTCGCCGCCCGGGGCGGCGGACGGTGCGCCTGGAGCCCGAGGACTTCGCCGTGACGGAGACCGAGCAGCGGTCCTCCGCGGCGGTCGCCCTCTGCGTGGACCTGTCGTACTCGATGGTGGCCGAGGACCGCTGGGGCCCGATGAAGCAGACGGCGCTCGCGGTCGCGCACCTGGTCGCCACCCGGTTCCCGCAGGACTCACTGCAGATCATCGGCTTCAACCGGGTGGCCACGCCGATGACGACGGCCGAGCTGGCGGCGGTAGACCCGGAGTACCTGCAGGGGACGAACCTGCAGCACGCACTGATCCATGCCGGTCGCCACCTGCGCCGGCATCCCCAGGCGGAGCCGGTGGTCCTGGTGGTCACCGACGGCGAGCCGACCGCGCACCTCGAAGCCGACGGGGAGGCGTTCTTCGACTGGCCGCCGCGGCCGGAGACCATCCGGGCGACGGTGGAGGAGGTCGACGCGCTCACCCGCGCGGGGGCCACGATCAATCTGTTCATGCTCGGCGAGGATCCTGGCCTGCAGCGATTCGTCGAGGCCATCGCCCGGCGCAACGGTGGGCGCGTCTTCTCCCCGGACCCGGCACGCCTGGGTGCGTTCGTGGTCGCCGACTACCTGCGTGCCAGGACCGGTCGCCGCGCCGCCGCCTGATCGTCACGCCGCCGGCGGGTGAAGCCGACGAGGACCAGCGCCGCGACCACGGCGTACGCCAGCAGGTAGCCCAGGTCGGCCCAGCCGGTGGCCAGCGACCGCGCCGAACCGCCCCCGGGGCGGACCCCCACCAGGGTGATCAGCGACAGCAGCACCAGACCGGCCCACGACCAGGCCAGCCCGGGTCGCCGGGCGGACATCGCCAGCAGTGCCAGCGGGGCGATCAGGTACCAGGACCAGACGGCACCGCCGAGCAGTGACAGGACCAGCAGCGCCCACCCGGCGGCCTCGACCACCCCGATCCGGGCGAACAGCACGATGGCCAGACCGATCGCCGCGGCCAGCAGCAGCGCGAGCAGCTCCCCCACCTTCGGCGCTCCGGAGATGGCCTGGTTCCCGACCCTGGGGAGCAACCCCCCGCGATGGAGCAGGTCGGCCACCGCGTCGACGGGGGTGACGCTGGTGTTGACCCGACCCGGGACGCCGAGGGCGCCCACCCACCCCCAGCCGAGGCGGCACACGAACGACAGCACGACGAACGTCGCCGCGCTGACCACCGCGGTCACGGCGGCGCGGCGCCACGCCACCGCGGTGCGGTCACGCAACACCGCCCAGGCGGCGACGACGACGACCACGACCAGCGCGGTCACCTTCAGCTGCGCTGCCAGGCCCAGCGTCAGGCCGGCCGCGACCGGTCGACGGGCCAGCGCGAGTGCGGCGCCGCCGAGCACCAGCGGCGCCACGAGCACATCGAGGTGGAGCCCGGAGATCCCGCCGAACAGCACCACGGGGTTGGCGACCGCGAGCCAGAGTGCGCCCGCCGGCGGCACCCCGGCCCGGGCGGCCAGCCGGACCACCAGGACGGCCGTTGCCGCGACGGCCAGCACGGCCAGCACCCGCAGCAACACCGCCCCGCGGTCCAGGTCGCCGCCCGCGAGCCGCGCCAGGCCCTGCAGCAGGCGCAGTGCCAGCGGCGAGTAGGGACTGGGCGTGTCCCGCCACCCTCGCGCCGCACGTCCGATGTAGTCCGATCGGCCTGCCGCCGCCCATCCCTCGATGTACGGGTCGTGGCCACGATCGACCAGCTCGCCGATCGCGATGTAGGTCCGGGCGTCGGAGCTGAACAGCGGCGGCCCGAGCAGCAACGGGATCGCCGCACCGACGGCGACCGCCGCGACGCCGGACACGCCGACCCGACGGAGCCGGACGAGCAGGCCGGTCACCAACCAGCTGACGATGACCAGCGCGAGGCCGGCCACGCTGGCGAGGTGGGAGTAGCCCGGGCGGATGCGACTCACGCCGAGGGGTGTGTCGGAGCCGAACCACCCGGGGGAACCGCCCCAACCGGAGCCGGCCGCGGCGACAGCGGCTGCCCCGACGAAGGAGGCGATCGCGATGGCCGCCACGGCCGCGACGGCCCGTCGGGGACCGAGCGGGCCGACGCCAGGTCGTGATCGTGCTGGGAGCGTCAGGGTCATGTCTTCCGACGAGAGGAGCCGGGCGGGAGCACACCGGTCCGCCGAGCGGCCGGAGCCGTACCGGTGGGACGACCCAGTGAACCCCGGTCGCCGGTGTCCGGCCCGCGCGGGTCGGTCCCCCGGGGTGTCGGCCGCTGCGCGTCGGACGCCGGAGCTGGGCGTGCTGGTGAACAGGGGCGGCCACGGCACATTGCGGCCGACGGAGCGGCACACCGGCCGGGCCACCGACCTAGATTCGCTCATCGGTGGGTGACGGAAGCGGCGTACCGGCGACTCGACCCGGTCCGAGCCCCGCATGATCACGCGCCGGGCGAAGCATCCAGCTCACTCTCGGCGCTCCGCCGCCGGCCGTGACGGCCGGCTTGGACGTCCACGTCCCGACGGACCCGTCCGGCCACGTCACCTCGAGGGCCACGTCATCTGCCGTCCGGGTGACCTCGACACGGGGGACGACGGTCGTCCCCTCCCCGGCGGCGCTGACGACCGCAGGGTCACCGGTCAGCCCGACGAGCGCGGCCACCACACCCTCTGCATCCCACGTTCCGCGAAGCACCGGCATGACGCACCGCTGCGCCAGCGGGTTGTTGCCGACCACGCGGAGCGCCGACGCGGCCGTCACACCACGCACCGGTGCCGCGATGCTCCAGAGCCCCGACCCCGCTGCGTCCCCGCAGCGCAGCGGCGCCCCACCGGTCGCGGCCATGACCCGGGTGCCCGGGACAGCCCACCCGGTGACCTCGACGAGCGGTACCCGTTCCTCACTGCCCGGCCGGTACGCGGGAGCCTCGACCAAACAGGCGACGCGCACCTCCCAGGATCCGTGCACCACCGAGGCCATGACAACCGCGGGGCCGGCAACGAAGCTGCTGGCCCGGCCGCGGTAGTTGGAGGCAGTCGAGAATGCTCGCAGCTGCGTGCGCCGGGCTCCCAGCCGGGCGCGCAGGTCGGCGAACCTCTCTTGACGTGTCGCGGCGACCACCCAGTGCAGGCGAGTCGTTGAGCTGGCGCCGGCCACATCCAGCGACGTGAGCAGGAAGGGGGTACGGGTGCTTCTCGCCCCGTCGGCGGTATGCACCACGATGGAGTTGTCCGGTGGGCTGTTCCGTGGCCAGCCGGCGCCCCCATAGCTCGGTCCGGTGACTGTCGAGTAGCCGAGGCGCCCATAGCTGCTCATGTCGGCACGCGGCTGGTCGCCATCGGCGCCGTCCGTGCCGTGGTTGGCGACCCGGACAACGCCATCGGCCGTCGTCCCGCTGAGCACCCAGCCCGGCGCCTGGACGACGCGCGTGAAGTCACCCCGCTCGACCGGAAGCGGCTCTTCGGCTGCCGTCCAGACGGGATGGCTCGCGGGAACGAGGAGTCCGACGTACCCCTTGAGCGCCCAGTAGGGGGACCCGGCGCCGGTGTAAACCTGACGCATCGGCTCGAACGGCCGTGTCCACCCGACACGGAGGGCGTCTCGCCCGTCGTCGAAATAGCGCAGGACGAGCCTGGTCAGCCGCGCGGTCTCCCCAGGAGACGATGGCGAGCACTGCTCCAGCAGGCCGAGCCAGAAGGGCGCGAGGACCGCGAAGCGGTAGGTCGCCGAGCGCCCTTGGTAGACGGGCGCGCCGGACCCGCCGACGAGGTGGCGGACGTCGTCGAGGTAGTCGTGGAGGCGCCCGCGCCACCGCGGAAGCCACGGCCCGGCGGCCGCCGGCACCATGCGCGCCCAGAGGAACGGGTAGAAATGGAACGCCCACGCGTTGTACCAGTCGAACTCGCGGCCCTGCCCGTCGCGGTACCAGCCGCCGCCGACGTACAACTGCTCGATACGGTCCAGCAAGTCCGCGGTCGACGGGGTCAGCGTCCCCGGTACCGCGTCCCCGTGCGTCTCGACAAAAGTACGGACCAGCACGGAGAACCACAGCCAGTTGCTCGTTCGGTACGGGACTGTCAGGCACTCGCCCAACCACGAGAGCACCGCTTCACGGTCGTCGGCGGCCATCCGGTCCCAGGTGAGTCCGGCCGTCTCGTGGAGAGCGATGGCGACCAGCGCTGACTCGACGAGGGTCTGGGGGTTGTCGGCGGGACGCGGCCACGTCTCCCGCACGCCGCGGATCAGGGCCGTCGTCAACTGGTCGGCCTCCCACCCGGCGGGGAGCTCGTCGGGACCGCTCGCGACAAGGAACGACCACCCGAGGAACGTCCGGGCGAAGGCCTCCATGCCGTCACTGCGCCAACCGCGGAAGCTCTGCGGTCCGGGGAGCCGGAGCAGTGATCCGCCCTCGACCCGGTAGCGATCCACGGCGGACAGGCGCCGGGCGAGGCTCTCGCGCCACATCTCCCGGGACATCGGCTCGTCGACGGCGGGACGTAGAGGGGCGACACGGCGTGACCGGTCGGCCACCTGGGCGAAGGTCGGGCGAATGGGCTGCACCGTTCCCCTTCGGAGCGGAGATCTCCGCGGTCAGGTCGCGAGTGTCCGGTTGCGAGTCCCTCGGAATGACGGGGTCCGCGTTCACGTGGCCGTTGACCAAGTAGTTGCAGCGTAGGTGCCGTGGTCGGTCGCGGCTTCCTTGGACCGCGGGAATGCTGCATTGTTACGGTCGCCGCGCTCGGCGGAGGATCGTGCTTTCAGCGGTGGCGGCGTCGCGGCCGGTCGCCGCCCGACGGTGCTGCGGTGACGCCCTGGCCAGCTCGCCCATCCGAGGAGACCGGTGACCAGCACCCTGGACCGACCACCCGTCACCCGGCAGCCCGTCCTGCCGGAGACGGTGTGGCTGGCGTACGCCCTGCCGGCCGCACTCGCGCTGGCGTTCAGTCTCGCGTTCTCCTGGCGTCCCAGTCTGTGGCGGGACGAGACCGCGTCGGTGAGCGCTTCGACCCGATCGTGGGGCCAGCTGGCACATGCTCGCCAACGTCGACGCGGTTCACGGGAGTTATTACGCGCTTCTGCATCCCGTCGCGTCGGTCAGCATCGCGAACTGGTGGCTGCGGCTTCCCAGCGCGCTCGCCGTCGCGGGCACCGCTGCGCTCATCGTGGCCCTCGGTCGTCAACTCGCCGATCTGCGGACCGGGTTCGCCGCCGCGGTCCTCTGGGCGTTCCTTCCCGTCAGCAGCCGTTACGGGCAGGAGGTGCGGAGTACCGCTCTCGGTGTGTGCATCACGGCTGCGGCGACCGTCGTCCTGATCGGGGCGATGCGCCGAAACCGGGTTCGCTGGTGGGTCGCCTACGCGCTCCTGATGGCACTCGGTGGGTACGTCTTCTTGTTTTCTCTACTGGCAGTGGCGGGGCACCTCGTCGTCGTCGTCGTGTCCCGGCGCGATGCGCGCCGCGCGGTCGTGCGGTTCGTGATGGCCGTGGCCGCGGCGGCGGTCATCGTGAGCCCGCTGGTCGCCGTGAGCCGCGGCCAGCTCGCAGGTCAGCTGTCGTGGGCGACGACTCCGCCACGACTCAGCGACCTCCCGACCCTGAGCTGGTCACTGTGGTTCGCCAACCGCCAGCTCGGCCTGCTGGTGTGGGTCATGGTCGGCGTCGCAGTGATTGCAGCGACGCGGGCGCGACCCGGTCCCCGGGTGCTACTGCTGACCGTGGGACTCGGCATCGGGCTGCTGCCCGCTCTTGCGCTATTGCTGGCTTCGGAGGTCCGCCCTGCCTTTGCGGCGCGCTACGTCGCCAGCGGCGCGGTCTTCTTGTGCCTACTCGCTGGGTACGGCCTGACGCGGGCACGTGGGCGCTGGATGATCGTGGTCTCGCTCGTCGCGGCCGTCGGTGTGGTCGGCTTTGCGCTGCCCCATTGGCACAGCGACCGGACTCGGGCCGGGCACGGGGAGGATGTGAGTGCTATCGCAGATGTTCTCCGGAACCACCGTGCCATCGGCGATGGCGTCGTGTGGCAGCCGACCCTACTCAGAACCGACGCCACGGCTTACCCGGCCGCGTTCACAGGTCTGGTCGACCTGGGCCTCGACAGCTCACCGAACGCCTCGGGCACCCTGACTGGGACCGAGGTGTCTCTGCCAACGTTCACTGGTCAGTTGGACAAGGTCGACCGCGTGTGGGTGATCCATCTCACCGGCCGCCGGGGCGCGCCGAGTGCAGAGCGGGTAGCCCTGGTCGAGCGAGGTTTTCGGGTGCAACAGTCGTGGGGGGCCGGGCAGACGGGCCTCGACCTGATGACCCGCTGACTGGTCGGACGGGCACTAATACCACCCTCGACGGTCAGTGCTGAAGTGCAACGGGAGCACGACGACGCGACCGTCCACGCAGCCACTGTTCCCCCGGCTTCTCGACGAACCGGTGCAGCAGCCAGGCCACGAGGGTCGACACTGCCAAGGCCACGAGGACCCACACGGGTTTCAATCGGTCACCCGCCGGGCCCGACACCGCGACGACGGTCGCGAGCCCGACGAGGATCTTGAGCTGAACCAGGTAGAAGCAGAAGCTGATCTCGCCGAACCACACGAACGGGCGCCAGGTCACCACCGTGCGACGTCCCTCGAGGTCGGCCTTCGCTCCGGCACAGAGCAGCAGCAGCAGCGGAACCGTCATGAACGGCAGATAGCGGACCGCCGGGAAGGGAAGCATCGAGGCAACGGCGGCAGCCGCCGACAACGTCACGGCCGCGGCCAGCCCGACTCGACGGCCCACCACGTGACCGGCGGCCACATCCATCGCGAGTGTGCACCCGAGCACGAACTCCGGAAGTCGCGTGAGCGGGAACACCCCGGACAGCCAGACCGAGTCCAGATGCCTGGCCACGAGCGAGATTCCGAGCACGGAAAGGAGCAGGACGGCCTGGACGGTGCGCCGGCCGCGGAGCGGGAGTCGGGCCAGCGGTCGGATGAACAGGGGCAGCAGGATGTAGAAGAAGGCCTCGCACGACAGTGTCCAGCCGACGGGATTGAACGCGTAGTACCAGTTCGTGTCCGGCACGAAGGCCTGCACGAGGAAAAGGCTGGCGAGAAACGGCCCGATCGGGAGCACCCCGTTGAGCGCCAGGCTGGCAAAGGCGCTCGCCAGCAGGACAACCAGGTACGCCGGGTAGATCCGCGCGAAACGCCTGCGCCAGAACGGCAGGAGACGGTCACCGGGCCGGATCGCCCAGGTCAGGACGAATCCGGACAGGGCGAAGAAGAACCCGATGGACTGTTTGCTGGGGACGCTGACCATTCGGGCAAGGGCGGCGCTGGGGTCGACAAGGGTCACGGCCGCGTGGAACCCGAAGACTGCGAGCGCCGCGAGACCGCGCAGCGAGGTCAGGGTGTCGAGTCTGAGCCGGGTGGGCCGGACTGCTGGGGGCAAGCCGGTCTGCGCACCGACGGCGACGGCCGGTGGCGGTCCCACCGGGGCAGCCGCCGGCACCGCGGACAGCGCGGTTCGCGAGAACACCCGCGACCTCCCTCGACCAGGACGGTGACCGGACGGACAGCCAGCAGGCTTCCACGCCCGGTGGTCGCCGAAAACCCGTTGGGGACAGCAATCGCGGGAGCGGGCCGAACCGCTCAGACCTCGTCGCGGACCAACGCCTGGCCGACGACGCCCGACATCGGGCCCTGACCGTACCCGGCCCGGTCCTGCCGGAACCCGACCGTGACGACGCCGGCGACCAGCGCGTAACCGACGAGGTAAACGACGTCCCCCACCGGGGTCTGGAGCGAGGCGGCCGGCGCTCCGCTCGGCGTGAGGCCGATCAGTGTCAGGACGCAGACCCCGGCCAGCCCGGCCCACGTCCAGCGACGCCCGCGCTCCGCAGGTCCACGGGCGAGCAGGCCGAGTGCCGGGATGAGATACCAGAACCAGACGGCACCGGAGAGGACGCTGACCAGCACGAGCGCCCAGCCGGCCGCGCCGGCGGCACGCAGCTGTCGGCTGCACACCAGGGCCAGGCACCCGACGGCAGCGACGGTGAGCGCCACGTACTCCGTTGTCCGATTGGCCCCGGACATGGAGACCGGTCCGTGGTGGGCGCCGAGGCCGGCGCGGTGGGCCAGGTCGCTGAGCGCGTCGATGGGGGTCTGGCTGTTGTTCGAGCTGCCCGGGACTCCGAGCGTCGCCGTCCATCCCCAACCGAGCCGGCACAACTCGGTGACCGCGACGAACACGGCGACGGCCACCGCGCAGGCGGTCAGCCCGACCAGTCGGGGCCGGTGCCGTTCGCGAACCACCGACCACGCGGCGACTACGGCCACGGCGACGAAGGCCGTCGCCTTCACCTGCGCTGCCAGGCCGAGCGCCAGACCGGCGAACAACGGCTGCAGGTCGTCGAGCAGCAGGAACGCGATCACCAGCAGGGGCGCGACGAGGACGTCGAGGTGGGCGCCGGAAACACCGCCGAGCAGCACCACCGGGTTCGCCACCGCCAGCCACAGAGGTCCGGCGGGAGAAGCTCCTACGCGGCGCGCGGAACGGACGACGAGGACCCCGGTCACGACGACTGCCAGGACGGCCACCGACCGCAGGATCAGTGCCCCGCGATCGAGATCGCCCCCGCTCACCCGGGCGACGAGCTGGACCAGTCGCAGGCTCAACGGCGAGTAGGGACTTGGCGTGTCGCGCCAGAACTCCGGTAGCCGCCCGACGTAGTCCGACCGGCCGGTCGCGCCCCAGCCCTGCGTGTAGGCATTGCCGCCGCGATCGACCAGCTCGCCGATTCCGACGTAGGTGAGCGCGTCCGAACTGAACAGCGGCGGCCCGATGAGCAGCGGGATGCCGGTCGCCCCGGCGATGAACACCACCCCGCGTGTCGAGACCCGCCCGGCCGCGACGAGCACACCCGTGCCCAACCACCCCAGCACGAGCAGGCCGAGGCCGGTGAGGCTTACCAAGTGGGACGGGACCGAACCGATCCGTGTCGGGCCGAGCGGGGTGTCCGGCCCGAACCACTCGCTGCTGCCGCCCCAACCGGCGCCGGCCAGGACCAGCAGTGCTGCCCCGACGACCGAGCACACGCCGGGTGCGTGGGTCGGTAAGGGCCGTCGGCCGCCCGCCGCCCACGTCGAGGGCGTCGAGAACCGCTCGCGCGCCCCCAGTCGTTGCACGGTCTCCTCCTCGACTGATGGCCCACCGGTACGACGCTCACTTCCACCGGGACGAAGTGTCGCCGCACCGCCCCTCGAACGTCGCGCCGCGCGGCCGTGCGGCGTGACAAGCCTTCCGGATGTCGTTCCGGAGCATGGTGGGAACGCACATCGGGCAGCAACGAGCCCAGGCCGCGGTCGCTGGAGGGGCTGGATGCTCGTCACGGTTTTCGAGGATCGACCGGACGGGTTCGCCGGGGTTCAACTCGCCGTGGCGAGCCTGGTACGCCACCTGCCAGGCGTCCGGATCTCGGTGATCCGGCCGGGCCTGACCGGCGGGGAGCACCGATGGCTCGCCGAGCGGCCCGGGGTGCGGGTGACCGACCGGTCGTTCGCCGCGCGGGGCTGGGACGTGAAACCCACGGTTCTGCTCGCCGCCCTGGAGCGGGCGGACGACGTCGTCTGGTGGGATGCCGACCTGCTCGCCATCGGCGATCTGCGCCGTGTCCTGCCCGATCGAGCACCGGATGCACTCGTCGCCACGGAGGAGACGTACTGGGGCCAGGAACAGGGCACCGGCCAGCGCGGCCGGGCATGGGGCCTGGCGCCGGGGCGCCGACTGCCGACCACTGTCAACACCGCGCTGCTCCGCGTCGGACAGCGACACCGTCCGTTGCTGACGGCGTGGCAGCACCTGCTCGGTGATCAGCGGTACCGGTCCGCCCAGGCGACGGCCGCCGACCGACGCCCGCTGCACCTGCTCGGCGATCAGGAGGTACTGACCGCCCTGCTGGAGAGCCGGCCGTTCGCCGCGGAACCGCTGCTGCTGCTGCGGCGCGGGGTCGGCATCGCCCAGTGCTTCGGCCCGGCGGGCTTCACGGTCGGGGAACGGGTCCGAGCTGCCAGCCGGCGGGAGGTGCCGCCGATCGTCCACGCGATGGGCGCCAAGCCCTGGTACCTGCTCCCGTGGCCCCACGGCGGCCGACCTCCCCGAACCGCGCACCCGGCCGCGTGGCGGAACTTCTATGAGCGTCTGCACGCCCAGCTCTCGCCCTACACGGTTGCGGCGGCGGCGTACCGCGGGGACCTGTCGTCGCCGGCCTGGTTGGACTCCCGTTCCGCCTGGGCTTCGGCGGTGCGCCTCGGGTCGGGCGGCAGTCCGGTGCTGGACGAACTGCCCCTCGCCCTGCTGGACAGCGTGGTCCGCCGGGTACGCCGGCGCCTGGGGGTCGGCCGGTTCGGGCTCTGACCCGACCGACGGGTCCCCCCCGGTGCTAGCTTCCGCGCCGTGTCGACCCGTGAGCATCGGCTGCTGACGACCCTGCGCACGGAGACCGACCAGGGATGGACGGCCGCGACGGAGTTTCTCCAGCCGCCGACGAGCTCACTGGCTCGATGGGTGTGCTCCGTCGCTGTCCGGGCGCGGGGCGCCGAGGCGGTGATCGTCCGTGGCACGAGCGGTTCCCAGGAGCAGTACCGCGACCTGCTCGCCGCCGCCGCGATCCGCCTGATCGCCCGGCGGACCCGCGTCGTCGTCTCCGACGCGACCATCGAACCGGGTAGTCGGGGGTTTGGCGCGCACGGGTCGCGGCGGCGCCTCGTCCGGGTCCTGTCCCGGCTTCTCATCCGCCTGATCGACTCGCCCCGGGTGACGTGGTGCGTGCTGTCCACCGCCGAGGTCGAGCGGTTTCCCCGGACCTGGGGCATACGTCATGGGCAAGTCGTGTTCACCCCGTTCCTGCACACCCTCTGGCGGGGCGAGAGCACCCGTCACGTCGCTACCGGATGTCACCTGTTCAGCGGTGGCAACAGCTTGCGCGACTACGACCTGCTGGCGACGGCAACCGCCGGTCTCGACGTCCCGGTGGTGGTGGCGTCCTCGTCGTGGCAGCCGGATCCGGTGCCATCCGGTGTCCAGCTCGCTGCGATGTCCCACGAGGAGTTCGTCCGGTCGATGGCCAGCAGTCGTGCTGTCGTCCTCTGTCTGCAACCGGCGCCCCGTAGCACCGGCCAGCAGACCTATCTGAACGCGATGGCGCTCGGCCGCCCGACGCTGGTCACCGACTCCGACGGCGTCCGGGACCACATCGAGGACGGGATCACCGGGGTCGTCATGACGCCGACCGTCGCGGGGGTCCGAGCGGCCGTCTCCGACGTCCTGAACCCGGACCGAGCCGGTCATTACGCCCGGATGGGCCGGCGGGCACGCGACGCGGTCCTTCGTCACCACACCGGCGAGGAGTACCGGCGTCGCCTCGTCGAGGTCGCCCGGGGACGGACGCTCTCCCCGGTCCCGCCCACGACGAGCTAGGTGTAGTCGACAGCGGGTCTCAGCCGGCGGTGCGCCGGGCGCGGAACTGCGCTCGGACGGCGGCTCCGTCCATCTCGCCGTGGGACTTGACCGAGTGGACGACGAGTTTGCGCTGAGATAACAGCTCGGCCGGTGTCGCCGGCAGTCCCTTCCACCGGAGACCGAGCGGCTTGGACCCGCTGGCGAAGTCCGCGGTCCGGAGACCGACGGCGCGGACGGCCAGGCCGATGAACTGGTCGTCCCCCAGTCGGCTGGACCGGACGCCGGCTGCCGGCAGTAGCCGCGCCCGGGCGAGACGCCGCAGGCACTCGACACTGAACAGCTGCGTACCGAGAGCGTGCTCTCCGTCGACGTACCCGTTGTGCCGGGCGTGACGCAGCACCCGTCGCAGGTTGACCGCCCAGATCGGGTGACGGGCGCGTGAAGACCGCAGGTCCTGGTGCAGGACCCAGGCGGCCGGTCCGAAATCACGACGCTCACCGGTCGACAGCCGGTCGAACGAACCGAGGGCGCCGACCGGCCGATCCGCCGCGAAGGCAGCCCGCGCCGCGACGTCAATGCCCGGTCCGGTGAGCAGCGCGTCGGCGTCCAGGCGCAGGACCACGTCCACGTCCGGGTGGTCGAGGACCCGGCGCAGGCCGTGCGCCACCGTCCAGGTGAGTCCGCCGGTGATCCCGCGGCCGGGACCGGGCAGATCCAGGACGTCCGTGCGCAGCCCAGAGCGGGACCCGACCCGGTGCACGGCCGGCCGGGCACCATCGTTGAGCAGCAGCAGCAGGGTGTCCGCCGGGGTGAAGCACCGGACGCTGTCCAGGGTGTCCGCGAGCTCGACCAGATCTTCTCGGGGCCCGACCGGAACCAGCACCGCCAGCCGCGTGGGCGAACGGGTCCGGTCACCGGCCACGGCCGGCAGCCTTGCGCACGAGGCAGGCGAGGTCGGCAGCCACCGCCGGCCGGCCGCCGTGTTCATGCCGTCCGACCCTTCATCCGGCGCAGTATGCCGACGAACTCGTCGAAGGTGTCCCGCTGGAACGAGCGCGTGCCGAGCAGGTACAGGACGGCGCCGATCGCCACCTGGGCGAGGACGACCACGGCCGCGCGGACGTCCAGACCGAGCAGCCGCGGGACACCCCAGACGGTCAGTCCCATGGCCGCCGCCGTCAGCACACAGGGCAGGTTCCCGCGCAGGATGTCGCCGGCCCTGAGATCGATGAGCCGACAGGCGGGAATCAGGTTGATCGGCAGGATCACGATGCCGGAGATCAGGATCGCCACCGAGAGACCGATGACCCCGAAGGGGAACCCGGCGACGATCCCGACCACGCCCACACCCGTGCTGATCAGGCCGAGCCGGAACATCAGTCCGGTCCGGTTCTGCGACTGGAAGATCCACCCGACGCTCGACGTCGTGCACTGCGTCACCCCCGCCAGGCAGAGGATCTGCAGGATCGGCACGGTCGCCTCCCATTGCCCCCCCCAGATCAGCGGGATCACCCCGGGCGCGGTGGCGGACAGCCCGAGGAGCAGTGGGACGGTTGCGGTGTTGATGAGTCGGACGGCCCGCTTGTATCCGGCGGCCACCCGCGCCCGGTCGTCCTGCAGTCGGGAGAGGGCGGGGAACATCACCCCACCCAGTACCCCGGAGACCTGTTGCACGGGCAGGAGCATCAGGTTGTACGCGCGGTTGTAATAGCCCAGCTGGGCCGCACCGAAATACCGGGCGATCAGCAGGTTGTCGGCGTTCCGCCCGATGTAGTTGACGACATTGAAACCCAGCAACCCGCCGGAGAAACGCCACAGCCGCGGCAGCGACGTCCGGCAGATGAAGTATTTTGGCCGCCAGGGAAATGCCGCCCAGTAGAAGATCGACAGCAGCGCCGAGGCGGTGACCGGGCCGAGCGCGAGAGCGAAGTACCCGGCACCGCCCAACGCCAGGACGATCGAGACCGAGTACCCCACCAGGGTGGTGGCCAGGTCGATCAGCGACAGCGTCCGGTACCTGAGCTGCCGTGCGAGCAGGGCGCGGTGGACGACCCCGAAGGACAGGCCGAACGTCAACGCGCAGATCGGGGTGACGACCCGCAGCGCCGGCTGATTGAACACCTCGGCGACGAACGGACCGAGTGCCGCCAGGACGCCGGTGAACAGGACGCCGCCGATCGCGTTGATCCAGAAGGCGGTCGCCAGATCCTGCTCCGTCACGTCCTTCAGCTGGACCAGGGCCGAGCTGACGCCGAGCTCGAAGAACAGCACGCTGAAGCCCGTGATGACGTAGACGCTGGCGAGGATCCCGAAGTCGGCCGGAGTGAGCAGGCGAGCCAGCACGATCCCGGCAGCGAGCTGGGCGAACTGCCCGCCGAACCTGCCCAGCGCCGACCAGGTCGCGCCCCGGGCGACGGTCAGGGTCATCGAGCCGACCGGGCCCGACTGTCCATCCATGGCCGCGACGTCGTGGCGTGGGTCCTCCCGGCCGTTCGGATCGACGACATCCCCTGGCACGGGCTCGATCGCCGAACGTCCGATCTCGTCGACGCGGCCCGACTCCTGCTTCCGGCCGAGCAGTCTCGGGGCCTGTCGCGTCACGGGGTGTTCCTCCTGGTCAGGCCCGTTCGCGGCGTCGCGTGGGTGTTAGCGTGAAGTGGCACGATAGCCGTCCGACCTGCCCCAACACCGTGCCCCAACACCGTGCCCCAACACCGTGCCCCGACACCGACTGCCCGACACCGACTGCCCGCCGACACCGACTGGGAGCGTTGCTCGTTGGCTACGTCGAGGACCGCAATTGTCGTGCCGGCGTACAACGCGGAACGCTGGATCGGGGATGCAGTCCAAAGCCTGATCGACCAGACCGAGTCCGACTGGTGTTGCGTCGTGGTGGACGACGGGTCGACGGACGGGACGCTGTCCGTCGTGAAGTCGTCGACAGCCGCGGACAGCCGCTTCCGGGTCGTCAGTCGAGCCAATGGTGGTGTCTCCGCCGCCCGGAACGCCGGACTCGACAATCTGCCCGACGGGGTCGACACGGTCGCGTTCCTCGACAGCGACGATCTATGGGCCCCGTCCGCCTTGAGCCGTCTGCGGTCCGCCCTCGCCGGTCGGCCGGACGCGGTGGGCGTGACCGCCCTTGCGCGGCACGTCGACGAAGACGGTCAACCGGTCGCCATCGGGGCGCAAGAGGCACGACTGCGGGGGCGGCCGACATTGGTCCGGGGCCGGATCGCCCTGCTTCCCCTGCACGTCGACACGGACTTCGCGTCGCTGGCGGTGGCCGGACGGATCTGGCCGCCCGCGGTCGGACTCTTCCGTGCCCCCGACGTCCGGGCGACCGGGGCATTCGACGAGTCTCTGCGTATCGGTGAGGACTGGGACTACTACCTTCGGTTGGCCCGTCGGGGACCTCTGGTCTTCCTCGACGAGGTGGTCTGCGAGTACCGTCAGCACGCAGCGAGCGCAACGGCCGATACCTGGGACCTGATGATCACCGAGCTCGACCGGGTCCGTCGCAAGGCGTGGGAGCACCCGACGAACACCGCCGAACAGCGTTCGGCGATACGTGCCGGCTGGCGGGCCGTGCAGACTGCCGCGCTGGCGATGTCCGTCCGTCAGGTCGTCTGGGCGGTGTTGCACCGGGACCCGCGTCTCGCCGTTCGGGCCGCCCGCAGCGGCGCGGTCCTGGCAGCAACACTCGGCGGCCCGGGGCCGCCGGTCGCCGACCCCCGACGGGCGGTCGACCGACGCCCGATGGTCCTCGCGCTGCGGCGGGCGGTGGTCCGCGACCAGGCCCGGTCCGGCGGGGCCGGCAGGACCGGCGGCGGGCCGGCGGCGCCGGACCGCGGGACCAACCGGTGACCGCCGAGTCGATGGACAACCGGCAGAGGAGCGCGGTACAGACCCGCGTGACGACCGTGCTGGCAGTGCACAACGCTGAGCGGTGGTTGTCGGAGACGTTGAGTTCCGTCCTCGCCCAGACGTTCACCGACTGGCGTTGTCAGATCATCGACGACGGGTCGACGGACCGGACCGCCGCGATCGCGCAGGAGTTCGCCGACCGGGACACGCGGTTCAGCGTGCTCCGTCAGGAGAACACCGGCGTCTCGGTGGCGCGTAACCGCCTGCTGGCCCGGACGGTGGACGACGGCCCCTACGTCGCGGTACTCGACGGGGACGACCTCTGGCTGCCCGATGCCCTCGAGGCGTTGACCCGCGCCCTGGACGCCAACCCGACAGCGGTCGGTGTCCAGTCGCTGGCCGAGTACATCGACGAGGACGGCCGGGAGATCCGCCGCGGCGCCCACCCGGGCGTTCAGCGACGGAAGTTCCGGGTCGAGGGCCGCAAGGTGGTCCCGGCCGAGTTCGGCAGCGGGGCCGGTCTCGCCGACCTGGTCGTCACGAACGGCATGTACCCGCCTGCGTCCATGCTGTTCCGACGGTCGGCTATCGAGGCCGCCGGCAGGTACGACCCCGCGTTCCGCGCCCAGGGCGACTGGGAGATGTACCTGCGCATGAGCCGGCACGGGCCGTTCGTCGAGCTTGACCGACAGACGGCCTGGTACCGCATCCGATCGGGCAACCTGACCGGCGACCGGCGCAAGGTCGTCGAGTTCCAGGCGCGGCTGCTCCGCAAGACCTGGGCGGCGACCGACGTCGGAAGCGCTGAGCGGCGGGCCTGTGAGATCGGCTACCGCTACCGGCAACGCCGCGCGCTGCGCCTGCACGCCCGCTCGGTCAGGGACGCCCTACGAACACACAGTGCCGCGTCGGTCGCCGTGAACACCGCGCTGGCGGCCTGGTACGCCGGCCATGCGCTCGCCCCCCGGCCGGTCCGACCCGCGCTCCCGGCACTGAGGATCGTCGGACGGCTGCAGTCGACCCGGTGGGCGGCCTACTGACGCCGGGGCTGACTACTGGCTACTGGCTCCTGGCTACTGGTTACTGACTCCGGGGCCGACCGGGGACCGGACCGCCGGGCCGACGTTGCGGTCCGTCGGCGCGCGCCGTCGCCAAGACCCGGTCGTACACATCGGCGACCCGGTTCAGCAGGTCCCGACGTTGGAAGTGGTTCTCCACGTGCCCCCGCCCGGCCCGACCCAGCCGTTCCGCAAGCGCGTGGTCGGCCCGGACCGATGCCATCGCCCGGCTGAGTGCCGGCACATCCCCCTCGGGTACCAGCCGCCCGGTGACCCCGTCCAGTACGGCGTCCGGCAGGCCCCCGTGGGCGTAGCCGACCACCGGCCGCCCGGCCGCCGCTGCCTCGAGCGCGACGACGCCCAAGCCTTCGGAGTCGCCGGTCGGCGCCCGCCGCGACGGCATCACGACCATCGAGGACCCGTGGATAGCCGCCGCGACCTCCGCCGACGAGCGCACGCCCCGGAAGTCCACCGCGACCCGGAGCTGCTCGGCGAGTCCGGTGAGCTCGGCGCGGAGCGGCCCGTCACCGATCACGACCAGGTCGGGCGGGTCGGTCATCGACGCGGTCGCCCGGATGAGGTCCTCGACCCCCTTCTTCCCCGTCAGCCGACCGACGAAGACCACCGGGCCGCCCGGGACCGGCGGCGTCGCCTCGATCGAGTCCGTGTCGACACCGCACGGGATCACGTCGATCCGTGCGGGGTCGACCCCGCGGTCGACGAGGATGCTCCGCAGGAACCCGCTGACGGTGATGATCCCGGCGAGTTGGTCGAGCAGGCGGGGGCCCTGGTCGAGGTACAGGTCGTAGGACAGCCGTGCGCCGCGCAGCGCGGTCGCGTCCTTGGTCAGGTCGTAGCCGTGGAACGTGGCGACCAGCGGGGTCCCGGTCCGCGCTGCCGCTGCGGCGATCAGTGCGGCGTCCGGCCCGAAATGGGCGTGGACCAGGTCCGGACGGAGTCGGCGCAGCGTCGCGGCACCGGCGAGCCCGATCATCCGCGCGCGCGGTACCCGGGCGCGGTAGCCGAGGAACTGGACCCCTCGACCGACGACCCCTCGCGCCCGGGTCAGGTGCACCGGTAGACCGGGCATCTGCAGACCCGGTTCCAGTCGCTCGTTGGCCAGCCCCGCCACGGCGTACCTGGGCATCTCCAGCAGATGATCGCGGATGAACGTCTCGGAGGGCTGGAGGAACTCCTCCCGATAGACCAGGACCCGACCGGTCGGCGTGCCCCCGGCGGGTTCCCGGTAGTCCGCGTTCACGAGCGGCCCCGGCTCGCGGGACCCCGGCTTGCGCCACTGCGGACCGACCGCATCCCCCGCCACTGGCCGAGGCCGTACAGCGAGTACCAGATCGTCACGACGTTGCGGATGGTGGCCGGGTCGCCGGGACGGTTGCGGCGGACCGCCAGTGCGGCGCCGGCCCGCAGGCCCCGGGCGGCGATCCGGACCGGTGATCCAGCCGGGACCGGCGCCACCCCGTGGTCGCGGTAGCGCACCCTCAGCTCGGCGTTGCTGCGCCCGTAGCGCGACCACTGCTCGAGGCTCGACCGCAGCCCGACTCGGGCCTGCCACCGCATGAGGTCGCGGCGGTCGACGGCGAGTCGACCGTGGCCGTCGAGCTGGATCCGGAAACACAGGTCTGCGTCCCCACCGCTGCGGCCGACATCGAACCCACCGACCGCGGCCAGCACCCGCCGGCGGACGGTGAGATTGCAGGTCGCGAAGTACGGCAGGAACCAGGGAGAGTCCACGTAGCCGGCCAAACCGAAGATCTGTTCGGCGACCGCCGCCCGTTCCGCGGCGGAATGGCCGCCGACGACCTCGGTGCCCGTCGTCGCCATCGCCGCGGTTTCGTCCGTCAACAGGTCCCGGACGGCGCCCGCCCACGACGGCCCGGGTCGGCTCCGTGCGTCGACGAACGCAACGAGTTCGGCACCGGTCGAGCGCCACCCTGCGTTGCGTCCGGCGTACGGACCCTGGCCCGGGTTGGACAGGACACGGGCGCCCCGCTCCCGACACAGGGCCGCGGACCCGTCGGTGGAGCCGTCGTCCACGACGATCACCTCGTCGGGCGGGTAGGTCTGGACGTCGAGGGCGTCGAACAGGCTGGTCAGCAAGGTGTGGGCGTTCCGGACCGGGACGACGACTGCCAGACCGGCCCTGTCCTGCGTCACCGCCACTTCACTGCTGCCCGCCAGCGCAGTGCCTCGACCAGTGCGACGGCCGATCGGGGCCGCCGCGCCATGGTGCGCAGACCGGCCGCCAGCGCACGGACGGCGCTGCGTCGGTCCGGCGCCTGCCGGTAGACGTCCCAGGCGATGACGGCGGCCATGTCCTGGATGAGGCCGTCGTCGAACCAGTGCGCGGACGCAAAACGCCGGGCGACCGCGACCCGGTCGTCCCGCATCCGTGCGGTGTCGGCGGAAACCTGACCGTCGTGCTCGAGGTAGGTGCAGGTGACCGTGGGCACGACGAGCCCGGGGCCGGTCTGCAGCAGGCGGATCCAGAATTCCAGGTCGGCTCCGCGGGGCAGATCGCCGAACCCCCCGACAGCCAACGCGGCCGCCCGGTCGACCAGGACCGCGCTCGGCAGCACGGGGCTGTCCGGCCAGATCACCGACCGTGGGTCGATGACCGAGGGGTGCCGGCCCGGGTATCCGACGAGCTTGCCGCTGGGCACCGCCCGGGCGACCGAACCGACCAGCACCCGGCCGGGCAGGTGCGGTACGAGGGTGGCGAGGTGGCCGGGCAACCACGCGTCGTCGGAGTCCAGAAAGGCGACGCCGGCCGTCGAGGCGTGGCGGAGACCGGTGTTCCGGGCGGCCCCCTCGCCCGCGTTCACCTGCCGGACGACCCGCGCGCCCAGTCGCTCGGCTAGGTCACCGGTTCCGTCCGTCGAGCCGTCGTCGACGACCAGGACCTCGGCGGCACGCACCGGGAACTGGTGCAATGCCGACAGGACGGCCCGCCCGACCAGGTCCACCCGCTGGTAGGCGGGGATGACCGCGGTCACGTCCGAGACCGAAGCCGACCGCTCCACCGGTGCGACAGGTGTCACCCGGTGTCCCGGTCCGCGGCGGTCCGGACCACCCGGGCCGGCACACCCGCTGCCAGGGCGCCCGCGGGCACGTGGCCCCGGACCACGGAGCCGGCAGCCACCACGGCACCGTCGCCGATCGAGGCGCCCCGCAGGACCACCACGTTCGCGCCCACCCACACCCCGTTCCCGATGCGGACCGGGCTGACCCGGTACCGGTCACCGCCACCGGCCAGGTGGTCCTCGTCGTGGATCGAGACCCGCTCGCCGAAGCGGGATCCGTTGCCGACGGTGAGACCGGCGAAGACCGCGATGTTCGCGTCCCGGTTGACGTACACGTCGGCCCCGATGTGCACCGGCGCGTCGATCACGGCGGTGAACCCGTCGGCGAGGACGAGCCCCCGCCCGCGGGTCAACGATCCTTGCGTCCCGAACCTGATCCGCACCCGGCGTCCCAACGAGATCGGCGGGCCGGCGAGCTGCGGACTCGAGGCAACCGCGGCGAGGTACCGGACGCGGCCCATCACCCGGTCGACGCCGGCCGAACGCCGGCTCGTCCGCGGGCCGCGCCGCACCACGGTCACCGGAGCTGGGACCTCACCACCCGCTGACACCATCGGGCCGAACACCTCCTGCGTGGGCGCCGACGACCAGGAAGTCGTCTCCGAACCCAGCGCCAGCGCTGGTGAAGCGGTCCCGTCGGGCGGGGCCACCGCTGGACGGTACCCGGACCGTCGACCCGCCGGCACGCACTGCAACCGGCCGGGCGGCCACAGTGCTCCCACCGGGCCCGGTGGGTCGGTCGAACCGTCGGTTCTCCTAGGGTCGGGGCCGTCCCGCGCCACTGCGGACGATCCGGCCGACCATCGCCCGCGCCGACGGCCAGCTCGGCCGCCCCAACCCGGGAGGCACATGAGCACCGTCCCGACCCGGCGGCCCCGGCCCGGTGTCCCGGTCGCCGTCCTCGCGACCGTGGCGGCATTCGGTCTCGCTGCGTGTTCCGTATCGACCCGGAACGCAGCACCGACCCCGTCCGCGTCCAACCCGTCCGGCAGCGCGGGCGCCACCGCCACTCGGCGGCCCCCGAAGCTGCCGGCCGATCTGCGCCGCGGTGGCGGGTCACCCGTCGACACCACCGCGCTGGCGTCGACCACCTGGCCCTTGGCCCCGATCGACTCGTTCTGGCGTCAACCAGTCACCGGAGCCCCCGTGGCCGACGACAGCGCCCGACTCGTCGGCCAGTTGAGCAGACAGGTCGCCGACAACTGGGGCGGAACCGCGGCGTTCAACGCGTGGAACTACAACACCACCGTGGTCACGGTCCCGTCGGACCAGCCCACGGTCGATGTCGTCTGGGACGACTGTCAGCACAAGGGGTACACACCGGGCGGCCTCTACGGCCGGGACGGTCAGTTCGTGAAGGTACCGATCCCGGCGAACGTCCGCACCGCCGGGGGCACCGACAAGGAGATCACCATCTGGTCACCGGCGACCGACCAACTCTGGGAGTTCTGGGTCGCGGACAAGCGCGACGACGGTTGGCACGCCTGCTGGGGCGGGCGGATGGACCACGTCTCCACCGGGCCCGGCTACTTCCGCGGCGGATTCGGCGCGACCGCCACCGGTCTGCCCAACGCGTTCGGCATGGTCAGCTTCGCCGACGTCCGCGCGGGCAGCATCGACCATGCGATGTCCTTGCAGATCATCGGGTCGGCGGACTGGTGGAAGATCTCCTGGCCGGCCCAGCGGGGGGACGGCGATGGCAGCGGGGCTATCGAGGAGGGGACCCGGTTCCGGCTGGACCCGGCCGTCGACGTGGACCGGCTCGACCTGTCGCCGATCGCGAAGATGATCGCCCGCGCAGCCCAGCGATACGGCTTCGTGGTCACCGACCGGTCCGGCGGGGTCGCGGTTCTCGGCGAGGGCGGAAACTCCCTGTCGGCCAATGGACAGGCCAATCCCTGGGAACGGCTGCTCGGGGGCACCAAGAACTACGACCTGCTCGACCGGTTTCCCTGGGACCGGCTGCAGGCGCTGCCACACGACTACGGCAAACCGGCTCATAACGGATGAGGTCTAGCCGTGGTCTGAATCCGCCGGTTCCCAGCAGTGATCTGGGGATCGTAGTGGGTGAGGTTGCAGAAGCCGAGGGCGACGCGGCCCGGGGAGCGGGTGACGCCGAGACGCCGGCACAGGTTGGCGTACTCGTGGGAGCTGTATTGCCCGCCTTCCCCGCCGTGGAAGATCGCCCCGAACTGCAGGCTCCCCGCCGGGGCGGATTCAAGCGTTCGACAGTACGCCGTTCAGCAGACCGGGGAACCGTCCGTCGATGGCGTCGCGGCGCAGCCTGCCGTACTTCTTCCGGCCGCGTTGCTGGCCCTCGAAGAGGCCTGCTTCTCGAAGGATCTTGATGTGGTGGGAGATCGTCGACTTGTGGAGGCCGGTCGCCCAGTCTCCTGCGCCGCAGGGGTGCCACTCGCCGTCGGCGAGGACCTTGAGCATCGCCAACCGCTGCGGGTCGCTCATCGCCTGTAGAACGGAGATCAGCCCCGAATCCGGAGACACAGCGGGCTCGACCGCATTACTGCCGTTCGCGGCACCCATCACTCGCCTCCGACTCTGACGGTTTGACAGGCATCCAACCGTCTGTAGGGTCAACCGTATGAGAGCCATCCAACCATTGCCCTCGACCCGATGACCGGCGTGCTCGTCACGGGGGCCACCGGCAAGACCGGGACCGCTCTGGTGGACACCCTGCGGGCACGCAGCGTGCCGGTCCGGGCCGGCAGCCGCAGCGCGTCCGCGCAGGACCCTGACGCCGTGCGGTTCGACTGGGACGACCCCGCGACCCACTCGGCTGCGCTGCGCGGGATCGATCGGGTCTACCTGGTCCCGCCGCCGTCGGCTCTCGACCCTCTCCCGGTCGTCGAACCCTTCCTGGCCGAGGCACGGCGCGCCGGGGTGCGCCGGCTGGTCCTGCTCGGTTCCGCGATCGTGTTCCCCGACGCCCCCGGCCGGCTCGAACTTGCCGCCCGGGTCAGGCAGCAACCGGGGTGGGTCGTGCTGCGCCCGTCGGGCTTCATGACCAACTTCCTGCCACCCCACCCCCTTGGCCAGGGCATCCGACTACGCGGTGAGATCCGCACCTCGGCCGGCGACGGCCGCGTGGGCTGGATTGACGTGCAGGACATCGCCGAGGCCGCTGCCGCACTGCTGAGCGCTCCGGGCCTCGACGCCGACGACGACTACCAGCTGACCGGCCCGAAGGCACTCAGCTACCCCGAAGCGGCCTCGATCATTACCGCCGAGTCCGGTCGGCTGGTCCGCGTGCACCACCTTGACGTCGACGACATGGCAGCCGGCTACCGAGCCGCGGGGCTGCCGTCGTCGTTCGCCGCGAGTCTGGCCGCCGCTGAGATCGGCACGAAGGCCGGCGACGACGCACAGATCACCACCTCGGTGCTCGACCTCACCGGCCGTCCTCCGCGCACCTTCGAGGAATTCGTTCGCCGGAACCTGAGTGAATGGCCAGGCGCCGATGCCGTCGGCAACCTTCGCCACGGGGCCTAGGTGTAGCCGGCCACGAGGCCGGTCGCGCTCGGGGCTGGCGAGAGAGCGGACCTTCGGTCCTGGTCCGTCGTGCCGCCCCCGTCAGGGCCCGGTGTGCCCGGTGGGGGTTCGCCGGTCCGCGGCCGCGGCGGCGTCCAACCGGTCCAGGACGGCTGGCGCGGACAGGTCGACCTTGCGGACGAACGGCCGACCCGACGCCCCAGCGGTCTCGACGTCGTCGACGGTGACCTCACGAGGGTGCGGATCGGAGCCGGTGAAGTGCTTCCACGACAGCGACCGGTCCGCGACGGTCAGGGTCGGGTCGGAGCAGACGAGGGTCTGGAAGTAGCTCTCGTCCGGGATCAACGACCGCTCGAAGCGCTGCCGGACCGCCCGGTTCCGCGCGTCGGCCGTGCGGACCGCTGAGGCCGCAGCCCGGTCCAGGGCCATCCACTGCTCCCCGTACCAGGGCGACCAGGCGGACCGGGCCGGCGCCGGGAGTCGTCGACCGACCATCCAGGGCAGTCCGCGCGGCATCTCGTTGACGGCCCAGCCGACCTGCAGGCGACTCCCCCAGCGGTACCAGACCGCACGCGCCGCCCGACGCAGGAAGGGGTGGGCCCAGCGCTGCGGGTGGGTCCGCGGGAGCGGCGTCCAGCGGTAGGTGTAGCGGCGGGTCAGCCAGTCCTCGCGATCCATGGTGCGGGTCTCCCGGCGGGTCGGGTCCAGCGGTCGGGCCGCCACCCAGGCGTCCACGCCGCTGGCGACGACCTCGTCCTCCCAGGCGCCGAGGTCCCGGACCGGGTAGTCCTGGCCGGAGATCAACACGGTCCAGTCCGGGTCGACGTGCTCCCGGACCCACTCCAGCGCCTCCAGCTGGGCGGCCACCATCGCCCACGAGCCCCACGTGATGGCCGTCGTGCTCACCAACTCCCGCGTCCGCGGCGCGAGGTCGATTCCGTCGAACAACCCGGGTCGGTCGTGTCGCAGCACGACCTCCGCCGCCGGGGAGGACGCGGTCACCGCTCGGGCCATTCGGGCGACCAGCTCCGGCTGCCGGTGGCAGAAGACCAGGTAGCAGAACCGGGGACGACGGTCGGCCGCTGCCGTCGGCGCGCTCACCGCAGACGTCCGGCCAGCCGCCACCGGACGGTCTCGGCGATGGCGGACAGCCCGGCGGGTTCGCGGCGGACGGTGGTCACCAGGCCGCGCAACGCAGCACGCCGCGATTCCCGCCCGGCTTGGCGGAACTCGTCCCAGGCGTCGACGGCTGCCATCTTCGCCGGGAGGTCGGGATCGAACCAGACGGCGTCCCGGTGTCGCGCGACGACCTCGTGGCGGTTGACCCGCATCTGGGTCCGGTCGCCCGAAACCTGCCCCTCGTGCTCGGTGTAGACCGACGTGACGTCCGGCAGCACGACGCCCGGCCCGACCTCCAACAGGCGCAGCCACAGGTCCAGGTCCGCACCGAGCCGCAGCGTCGGGAACCCCCCCACCGCCAAGGCGGCCGCCCGATCCAGCACGACGGCGCCCGGGGCGAACGGACTCTGGGGCCAGATGAGGTCCCGCGGGCCGATCCGCTGCACCGACCGCCACGGCGAGCCGACCCGTCGGCCGCTCGGGACGGCACGGGCCGTGCTCGCGACCAGCACCGCCCCCGGTGCGTGCGGCATCACCACGTCCAGGTGGTTGGGCAGCCACTCGTCGTCGGAGTCCAACAGCGCGACCCACGCGGTCCGCGCGGTGCGCAGCCCGGTGTTCCGAGCCGCGCCCTCGCCGGCGTTGGGCTGGCGGACAACGGTCGCTCCGAAACGCTCCGCGACATCACCGGTGCCGTCGGTGGAACCGTCGTCGACGACGATCACCTCGGCCGGGCGCCGCGGCCGCTGGGACAGCGCCGACAGGACGGCCCGCCCCACGAAGTCCACCCGCTGGTAGGCCGGGATGACGACGGTCACGTCGCGCAGCTCGCCCGAAGCCTCGACCAGGCCCGGGACTTCCGAGCCGGCCCGGTCGCCGGCCGTGCGCCCCGTCACGAGGCGACGCCCGGGCTGTCGGTGAGGTCACGACGGCGCCTGACCAACCGCGCCGGGTTGCCCGCGACGATCGACCACGGCTCGACGCTGGAGGTCACCACCGACGCCGCCCCGACGATGCTGCCCCGGCCGATCCTGCAGCCGGGCAGGATCGTCGTTCCCGCGCCGATCCAGACGTCGTCCTCGATGACGATCGGGCGGTCGTCGCGGAAGCCCTGCGCGTTCATGGGCAGGTCGGTCGACCCGAACTCGTGACTGCTGGAGAGCAGCACGCATCGCGGTCCCATCATGACGTCGCTGCCGATCGTCACGGGACCGATGACCAGCGCGTCGAGGCCGATCGCGGACCTGTCGCCGACCGAGACCCCCCGCCCGGAGCCGAACCACGCACCATGCTCGATGTTCACGTCGACGCCGCAGGAGTCGAGCATCTGGGCGGCGAGCCTGGCTCGAGCGGCTTTGGCCACACCTCCGCCCGGGCGCGGCGACCACGGCAAGTGGCGAGCGATCAACAGGTAGACACCGGCCGCGACGTCGTGCCGGACCGACGACGAACCGCCGCTGCCCAGCCTGGAGGTCACCCGGCGGAGTCTGCCGCACTCGGCCAAGGCTGCCGGCGACCAATCATGGCCGGTGCCAGGACCATTCCGGCGAACAGCCACAACAGGAAGTTCGGCAGCGGGGTGCCGAAGGGACTGAGCATCGCGCCCGAGAACCACGCGACCGACGATCCGAGCAGCACGACCCGCCACCCCTCGTGCTCGGAGTCGCGCGAGCGGCTGAAGATGCCGCGCGCAGGCCCGAGCGCGAGGCACGCAACGAACAACACCAACCCGGGGAGCCCGAGTTCGGCACCGCGGGCCAACAGGACGTTGTGGACCTCGAGGTGGGTCGCGGTGATCGGGTAGTCCCGGGCCTGACGGACGAAGTCGACACCGTGGTCGACGAACTGCTCCCACCCGATTCCGGTCAGCGGACGCTGCTCGATGATCCGGAGCGCGGCGATGTCGGTGTTCTGGCGGTCCCAGATCGGTCGCTGATCGTTCACCCGGGAGTTCACCCCGGTGTTCAGCGACGGCACGAACGTCAGCAGCGCCCCGACGGCGATGACCCCGCCGACGACCACGGAGGGAAGGTAGCGGCGCAGCCGCGGGATGATCATCCCGGCGAGCGCGACGCTCGCGGCGGCACCGACCCAGACCGACCGGGTCAGGCTGAGGATGACTCCCAACGAACACAGCGCAACGGCCAGGACCGATACATAGCGCCACCACGTCCGGAAACGGACCGCGGCGAAGCCGGCGGCGAAGCCGACCTGGACCATGACCACGCCGTTGGCGACGGCCTCGACGAACGGCCCACGGGCGCGGCCGTAGTGGATGCCGACGGAGGGGTCGACGATGTAGCGCGGAAAGACGAGTGCGCGCGGACCGGCGAGCTCGAAGAGTGCGGTCAGGCCGAGGTAGAGGGCCATCAGCACGGCGAACTTCAGGAACAGGTCGCGCCGCGCCGGGCTGGACAGGACGAACGGCCCGAGGACGAACAGCACGAACGGGATGACCAAACGGTCGAGCAGCGCGAACCCGCCGAGGCCGCTGGTCAGGTTCCCGACCCGCTGTGCCGACTCCAGCGCCAGCAGGACGAGGGCGAGCATGCAGAGGTGGATGAAGCCGACCCTGAGCCGCCGCACCTGCCACGTCCGCCGGTCCAGCACCAGCAGGACGACGAAGGACGCGAAGAGCAGCCGGTCTGGACCGATCGGGAACCCGACCAGCTTGGAGTAGCCGGACAGCATGTTCGTCGCGAGGAAGGCGAGGAACAACCACACGTAGGCCGGGAACCCGCGGCCTGACGGCACCGCTGGTCGTCCGCTGCGCCCCTGGTCAGGTCCCGGGTCGGGTCCTGCGCCGTCCAGGTCCACGCCGGCGACAGACGCCCCCGGTCCCGGCGTCAACGGCCCACCGAGTCCCGCCGCCCGCGCACCAGCCGCCGGCCCGACGCGCGCGGCGGCCGAAGTCCCGACGGTCACCGGAGACCACTGGCCGCAGCGTTGCGGCGGCGGCCGACCCTCCGATCGAGCCCCACCGCAACGACGACCGCCAGCAGGAACCCGGCCACCAGGCCGGCGATCCCGTAGCGGCCGAAAGTGCTCCTCCGGTTGTTTCCGATGACCGTCGCGCTCTGCACGTCCTTCAGTCCCGCCGCGAGCGGCTGGTTGGTGATGGCGTCGGAGTACTGCGACTTCAGCGTCGACTGCTGGAGCTGGACCGCGGAGATCTGCACGCTGCGGTTCTGGATGGCCGAACGCAGCCGAGGTCCCTGCGAGGCCTGCGACGGTAACGTGTCCGCCCGCGTCAGGGAGAGTCGGTCCGCGTCCTGCGCCGACTGCAGCTCGGCCAGTTGCGCGGAGACCTTGTTGTACGCGGCGAAGTAGTTGTCGGCGTTCGCGTTGGCGTCGGTCGGGGCATTCGCCTGGGCCTTGAGCTGGCTCGCCGCAAGTGTTGCGCCGCTCAGCGCCGCCTGCCGGCTGGTCGCCTGGACCTCGACGGACACCAACCCGGTCTCCGGAACCGGCGAGCCACTGACCGAGATGATCTCCCCCGCACGCCTGCCGAGTCCCTTGTTGAGGGCGGCGCGTGCTTGCGGGAGTCCCACGAAGTGGGAGTACGTCCCGGCGAGCTGGGTCGCCGCATAGGCATAACCGGGGACCTGGTAGTCCTTCAGGTTCTGACTGCCGACGATCAACCGGGCCTCCGCCGTAGTGATCTCCGGCTTCGTCGACGCATAGGCCAACCCGGCGACCAAGCCGAGCACGGTGAGCAGGGACGCGATGATCCAATGTCGGCCGACCGAGCGCAGCGGTGTCGGCGCCTCTTCGAGCACTTCGGTGCGCGCCGGTTCAGTGCTGGTCGTCAACTTCGCTCCCGCATGGTGGATCGGACGCGCGCACGGCGGCGCGGAGGGCGTGGCCGTCCCCTCCGTCGGGGCGCGGCCATGGTAGGTCCACGCCGACCGAGAGCAGGTCCAGGTACCGACCCCAACGGGGACGCGGAGGTGTCGCTCAGCCGGGGACCGATTGCCCCGCTGACGTCCGGAACGCCGCCAGCAGCCGACGCGCGTTGGGTTCGGCGGTGAAGCTCCGCAGGACGGCGTGTCGCCCCGCCCGCCCGAAGGTTTCCCGGCGGTCGGGGTCGAGGGCGAGCTCACGCACGGCCGCCGCCAACGCGTCCGGGTCGCCGGGCGGGACGAACAGGCCGGACACCCCGTCGGTCACCAGTTCTGGAATCCCGGCCACCGCCGTGGTGACTACCGGCAGCTCACTGGCCATCGCCTCCATCAGGACGACCGGGACGCCCTCCCGGAAACTCGGGAGGCAGAAGACATCCGCCCACCGGTAGAGCTCTGGAAGCTCGTCCTGACCACGGCCCCCGAGCAGGTGGATCTGCCCGGCCAGTCCCCGCTCGGTAACCAGGTCCTGCAGTTGCTCGGCCAGCGGGCCGGCGCCGACGATCTTCCCGACGAACGGAAGCCCCAGTCGTGCCAACGCCTCGACCAGGACGTCCGGCCCCTTCTCGGTCACCAGCCGGCCGACGAACAGCACCCGTAGGGCCCCGGGGGCACGGGCGCGGCGCTCGGCCGCGGCCGGCGGAAAATGCTCCGAGTCGACACCCATGTGCACGATCGGCAGGCGGTGCCGGTCCTGCGGATCGAGGTAGCCGGCCAGCCGGTCGCGCGCGTAGGCGCTGATGCACGCGACGAACGCGGCGTCGCGGGTCTTGTCCCGCAGGCCGTGCGCGTCCGGATCCTCGAGCTCGGTCGGCCCGTGCATCGAGAAGCTCCACGTCCACGCCGGTGAATCGTCCGGGGTTCGCAGCCCGTTGCCCAGCACGCACGCCAGGCGCGCGACGTCGGCGCCGTTGTTCGCGAAGTGGACGTGGACGTGGCGAAGGCCGATGGCCCGCATGATTGCCACGAGTCGCAGGGCCTCGACGAGGTAGAAAGCCTGCCACGCGCGGTCGCGCGGGCCGCCGCGTCCTGCGCGCACCGCCGCGCGGACTCCGCCGAGCAGCGCGCCCGGCCCGCCCGTGCGTGCATACCGCGCCACTTCGCGGACGTAGGCGGTCGGTGCCTGGCCGAGCAGCGCCGTTGTTCGCGCGTCCTCTCCACGCATCTCGGCGGACTTCAGCTGCTCCGGTGGACAACGACGGACGGTGAAGGTCGTGACCTGCGCACCAGCAGCGCGCAGCTCCAAGACCTCCCGCTCGATGAAGGCGTGGGACAGGGCCGGGTACTGGCTGACGAGGTACGCGACCCGGACCGGGTCCGGGTCGGCGGTCATCGAGCCGGGCGTGCCGACCGCCGGCTGCGCAGCGCGCGCACGAACATCTGCGCCGCAAAGGGGAGGTCGTGGACGAGGTAGCGCTTGGCGAGCCGCCGCGGCTCCGAGCCGAGGCGGTGCACCCATTCCAACCCGACCCGCTGCGCCCAGGCCGGGGCTCGGTCGACGACCCCGGCGACCATCGCCAGCGACCCGCCGCAACCGACGAACCAGGTACGCGGGAACCGCTCCAGCAGATCGAGGATCAGCAGTTCCTGGCGCGGAAAGCCCAGGCCGACAAAGACCAGTTCGGGCTCCGCCGCGGTGATGGCGTCCTCGATGGCAGCGCGCGCCCGGTTGTCACCTTCGAAACCGAAAGGCGGGAAATGCCACGGGACCGGGCCCAGCCCCGGAACTTCCGCGGACAACCTGCGCCCGGCGGCCTCGGCCACGCCTGGAGCCCCGCCAAGAAGCATGACGCTGCTCCCGCGCGCAGCCATCGCCTTCGTCAGCGACCAGGTCAGCGACGCGCCGGTGACGCGTTCGGGAAGCGGTCGGTCGGCGACCCGGCTGGCCCAGACGACGGGCATGCCGTCGGCGACTATCAGGTCCGCCCGGTCCAGCACGTTGCGCAGGTGTGGCCGTCGGAGCTGTCGCAGGATGTCGACGTTCGGCGTCACCACGAAGCCCCCACGCCCGTCGTCGAGGGAGCGGCGCACGTGTGCGACCACGCCGGCCTCAGTGACAGCGTGGAACTGGACGCCATCGACGTCCACCGTGTCGAGCTCGGATGCGGTCGTCGTCACTCGGACCTCGATCAGTGTCGGGTGTCGCGGGTGACCCGGCGCCGACGTCCGTGGCGATCACCGGCTTCGGGACCGCCCGACGGTGGACACCAGGCTCCTGTGACGGGAAGAAACCCCGTGGGTGCGAACATCGCCGCCGACGCTGGCCGCCGCAGCGCACGGTACCGGACTCCCGCGCCAGCCCGACACCGGTGTCCGCGGCGATCCGCCCGGTCGACTGACTGCTGCACGTCAGCCACGGGTCGTCTGGTCCCGCGCCCAACCGGCCCGCCGACCTCGTCGACTGCGGGCGCGCAGCCGGGCCGCGACCCCGACGCCGGCGTAGACGGCCGCGGAAGGAATCTCCCGGGGTGACGAGCGGATGAGCGTCGCCAGTGCGCGGCCGGTGGATCGCGCGCTGGACCCGAACGCCGGATCATCGGACCGGGAGTCGCGGAGCTGACGGTTCCCGGCTACGACCCGCGTTCGGACCCGTACCAGCGCTGCCAGCGACCTCGGGACCCGCACGGTGAATGTGTCGTCCAGCGGCAGCCGTTCAGCCGGCGCGAACAACCGCTGGACGAACAGGTCGTCGGCTGTGAGGTCTGGGAACCGGTCGAAGCGGGCGCGACCGGCACGCGAGAGCGCGTATACACCGGTTCCGACCATCGTCTCGGACACGTACGGGAGTTGGCGGTGGATCCGGTAGAACGCCCGCACCGTTGCCGAACAGCCGTCCAGGTCGAAGGCAACCGTCGGGGCGCCGACCCGCGCGTCATCGCCCTGCAGAACGGCGGCGACGTGCCGGAGGGTGTCCGCGGACACGTCGATGTCCGCGTCCAGGAACACCCTCGGGAACACCGAGACCGTGGCGTCACCGGCATTCAGCGCTGCTGTCTTCGACGCTTCGGCGAGCTCGAGGACCGACACCCCGGGAAACCCGCGCGCGATCGCCGCGGTGTCGTCGGTGCACCCGTTGGCTACCACCACCACCTCGGCCTCCCCCTGGTCGAGGTCGTTCACGAACGCACCCAGAGACCGACCGATCACAGCTGCCTCGTTGTGGGCGGGAATGACGACCGAGAACGAGGGTCCACCGGTCACCGGGTGACGTGGCCCGACGACCGATCGTGGACCGCGGGCTCGACGGCCCGTGCGGCCACCAGCCCCCGCTCGACGTCGGCGAGCAGGTCGGCGATGTCCTCGATGCCGACCGACAGCCGGACGAGGTTGCCCGGGACCTCCAGCGGGGATCCGGCGACGCTGACGTGGGTCATCGCGGCCGGCTGCTCCACCAGTGACTCGACGCCGCCGAGGCTCTCGGCGAGGGTGAAGACCCGCGTGGCGGCGCAGAACGCCGCTGCCGCGGCCGGACCCGCCTCGAGCTGGAAGGAGACCATTCCGCCGAAACGACGCATCTGCCGTGAGGCGATCTCGTGCCCGGGATCGGTGGACAGCCCCGGGTAGTGGACCCGGCTCACCGCGGGCTCGGTAGCAAGGCGCCGGGCGATCGCCGCCGCGTTGTCGCTGTGCCGCTCCATCCGCAGGGCGAGCGTCTTCAGGCCCCGTAGGACGAGCCAACAGTCGAACGGGCCGGGGACGGCGCCGGCGGCGTTCTGCAGGTAGGCGATCCGCTCGCCGAGATCGTCCACCGCCGTGACGACCGCCCCGCCGACCACATCGGAGTGACCGCCGGCGTACTTGGTCGTCGAGTGGATGACGACATCCGCACCGAGCGCGATCGGCTGCTGCAGGTAGGGACTGGCGAAGGTGTTGTCCACGACGAGTACCGCGCCGGCGCGGTGCGCGACCTGCGCGATGGCGGCGATGTCGGCAACACCGAGCAGCGGGTTGGTCGGTGTCTCGACCCAGACGATGGTCGTCGAACCCGGCCGGACCGCTGCCGTCACGGCCGCGAGGTCGTTCAGGGCAACCGGCGTGACCTCGACACCCCACTCGCCGTGCACGCGTGCCAGCAGGCGGAAGGTCCCGCCGTACGCGTCGTCCGGGACGACGACGTGGGACCCCGGTCGACACAGCGTCCGGACGATGGCGTCCTCCGCGGCAAGGCCCGACGCGAAGGCGATCCCCCGCGCTCCGCCCTCCAGCGACGCGAGGCAGACCTCGAGGGCCCGCCGCGTCGGGTTGCCGCTACGCGCGTACTCGTAGCCGGACCGGGTGCCACCGACACCGTCCTGGGCGAACGTCGAACTGGGGTGGATCGGGACTGTCACCGCCCCGGTCAGCGGGTCAGGCGCCTGCCCGTCATGGATGGCGCGGGTGGCGAAACCCTGGTGGGCAGGCGCGGAACTGTCGTGTTCGGGCACGGGGTCACGCTAACTACTCCGCCGGCTCGGCCGTCCGCGCCGTCACTGCGGCTTTCCCCAGTCGGTCGGCAGGGCCTGCAGGCGGTCCCAGGGGAAGTTCTTCAGGACCGCGTAGCTCGGCGTCGACCCGAGCATGGACGTCCACGGATTGGTGCCGCCGTTGCCCGCGACGCCGTTCCCGCTCTCGGCGATCACGGCGACCGCACCACCCTTGTCGACGACGATGAACCCGTACTGCTGCGCCGCCTTGGCGACCATGGCCGCGTACCGGTTGAGGCCCAGCGAATCGACGTTGATCCCGGGGTCCAGCCGGAATCGCGTCCCCTCCCGGATGGGACCGTTACCCGCCCCGTCCCCACGCTGCGCGGGGTAGGAGATCTTCCACCAGTCGGCCGTGTCGATGATCTGCAGCGCGAGCGCGTGGTCGATGTAGCCGCGGCGGGCGTCGGCGATGCTCACCATGCCGGCGACGTAGGGCAGGCCGGTCGCCGTTGCCCCGAAGCCGCGGGTGAAGAAGCCCGGGCTGGTCGAGGCGTGGTCGATCCGTCCACCCCAGCAGGCATGCCAGCCATCGGACTGTCGGGCCGTGACCCAGAACTCCCACACCTGGTCCGAGGACGGCGAATAGATCGTCAGCTCGCGGTCGCTCCCGGACGCCACCTTCGCGTTGTCCGGGACAGGGACGTCCTCGAACTGGCCGCCGGGCCCGTACACACCCCCGGGAAGGGAGCCCTTGTGCTGGCAGTCGTCCCAGTGGACGCGCGAGCGACGCTGGCCGGACCCGACGACGGCCACTGCCGTGTTGTAGTCCCAGACGTTGAAGGCGGCGACCCCGTTGTAGTTGTGATTGACCGACCAGGAGATGTTCCCGACCTGGGTCGCCGAGTTCGCCGCAACCGGAGCGCCGCGGACGACCTGCTTCCACACGCTGCCGGGTCCGAATACACCCCCGGCGGGGGCAGTCCACGCCGTCTCCGGGTTGGACCGCGGGTCGGTGGGCGGCGTGGCGGGCGAGTTGTTCACCACCACGCGGCGACCCGTCGAGGTCGCCGCCGCCCCGCCGTTGCTGGTGACGCGGGCCGTCACGGTGTGCGCTCCGTCCGACAGGCGGGTGGAGTCACCGTTGACCGAGTAGGGGGAGGTGGTGTCCGAGCCGAGCATCCGGCCATCGACCAGGAACTCGACGCGGCGGACGCCCGATGGCGCGCTGGCCGAGGCTGTGACCGTGACCGTCGCCCGAACCGTCGGATCAGTCGGCCCGGTGACCGATACCTGCAGGCCGGTCTCGGACGTCCCGGCCCACGCCCCAACCAGTGCGACGCCGGACACCGTGGCGACGACGCCGAAGATGGCGAGCAGTCTGGCCGGACGGCGTAGTGAGCGACGGGATCGGTGCAGAGTCATGGCGGGCTCCGAGCGTTGATCGTCGGTGGACGCGGCGAATGATCACAGGGCCTGCGCGTGTCCGCTGCACCGCATTCGACCGGTCACACATGCGTAACGCCGGTCGGCCCCAGGGGACATGGCCCGCTCGGTCGTGGTACTGCACCCTCCGCCGGGGGTGTAGCACCGCGACCGAGGCTGACGGCGGCGCTCACGGCGTGGCGCCCACGGTCGGCTTGTCCCAGTCCTTCGTCAGGGCCTGCAGCCGGTTCCACGGGAAGTCCTTGAGTACCGAATAGTTCGGTGTGTTGCCGAGCAGCGCCTTCCAGGGGTTCGTGCCCCCGTTGCCCGTGAGTGCGTCGCCACTCTCGCCCAGAACCGCGACGGCGCCGCCCTTGTCCGTCACGATGAAGCCGTAGGTCTGCGCTGCCCTAGCGATCATTTTCGCGTACGGGTTGAGGGGCAGGGCATTGACATCGACCGAGGCGTCCAGGCGCAACCGGGTTCCCTCGCGGATCGGACCGGTGCCCTGCCCGTCACTGCGCTGCGCCGGGTAGGAGAAGTCGGAAAAGCGGGCGGCGTCGATCAACTGCAGGGACACGGCGTGGTCGATGTACCCCCGGCGTGCGTCGGCGAAGCTGACCATCCCGCCGACGTTCGGCAGTCCGGTCGCGGTCGCACCGAAGTAGCTGGTGAAGTGACCCGGACCGGTCGAGGCGTTGTCGATACGGCCACCCCAGCAGGCGTGCCAGCCGTCCGCCAGCTTGCGGGTGACCCAGAACTCCCAGACCTGGTCGGTCGAGGGCGAGTACACCGTCAGTTCGGCATCGGACCCGGCGGCGGCCACTGCGTTCGCCGGGATCGGCACGTTGTCGAACTGCCCGTTCGGTCCGTAGACACCGGTCGGCGTGTAGCCCTTGTGCTGGCAGTCGTCCCAGACGACCCGCGACCGTGCCTGGCTGGGCCCGGCGACGGCGACCGTCGTGTTGTAGTTCCAGGTGTTGAACGCGGCGACACCGCCCCAGTAGTCGCGCACCTGACGGGTCAGGTCGGTGACCTGGACACCGGAGTCGGCTGCCACCGGTGCGGAGCGGATATCGCGCTTCCAGATGCTCGACGGACCGAAGACGCCCCCGGCCGGCGCAGTCCATGCGGCGTCGAGACTCGTGAAAGTGGGCGTGGGCGTGGGCGTGGGCGTGGGCGTGGGAGTCGGCGTCGGCGTCGGCGTGGGCGTGGGAGTCGGCGTCGGCGTCGGCGTGGGCGTGGGCGTGGGAGTCGGCGTCGGCGTCGGCGTGGGCGTCGGCGTCGGCGTCGGCGTCGGCGTCGGCGAGTTCCGAACGTCGATTCGGACCGCCCCGGACACCGCGCTCGCACCGGAAAGGTCTGTGGCCTTCGCGGTGACCGATTTCGTGCCGTCGGTCAACTGACGTGAGTCACGACTGAATGTGTACGGCGCGATGGTGTCCGACCCGATCGACCTGCCGTCGACGAAGAACTCGACGGACCGCATTCCGGCCGGTGCACTGGCGTCCGCGGCTACGATTACCAGGCCCTTCACTGTCGGGCCGGTCGGGGCTGTCAGTACGACGCTCGGGCCGGCCGCCGCACCGGCAGCCGTACTACCGGAGGTGGAGGCAACGACCCCGGTAAGCAGCAGGGCCGCCATCCCGGATACGAACAGGGGCCGGGAACGGGAACGGGAACTGCGCTGACGGGTCACTATGATCTCCTCTGCAAACGGGGCGAAGGAGATCGGGACATCGCGTCCTGACCTATTCCCCGTATGGGTCCACCGTCGGAGACAGCACCTGTGTCCTTGGTGTGCGCGGTGATCAATTCGGGACAGTTGTCGGCTCTCCCGCCGGCACGGCCTGACGGTGTTCTCAACCGGTTCGCCGACCGAATCCCGGGGCAATTTCGCCGGTGACGGCAACGGCGCGCCCGGATGGGCAGGGCGGAGACTTCGACGCACGGACGACCCGGTCACCGGGCCGTCGGGGCCGATGACCGGGTCGTCCGTCGCAATCAGCGGGCGGGCTTGCCCCAGTCGTTTGGCAACGCCTGCAGGCGATCCCAGGGGAAACCTCGCAGGGCCGAGTAGTTTGGCGTCTTCCCCAGCAGATCGTGCCACGGGTTTACGCCCCCGTTTGCAACCAGCGCGTCGCCGCCCTCACCGAGGACGGCGACGGCGCCGCCCTTGTCGGTCACGATGAAGCCGTAGGTCTGGGCCGCTCGCGCGATCATCTTCGCGTAGGGGTTGATCGCGAGGCGGTCGACATCGATGCTCGGGTCGAGGCGGAACCTGGTGCCTTCCCGGATGGGACCGCTGCCCTGGCCGTCACCCCGCTGCGCCGGATAGGAGATCTGATACCACTTCGCCGCGTCGATCACCTGCAGCGACAATGCGTGGTCGATATACCCGCGCCGTGCGTCGGCGAAGCTCACGACCCCACCGACGTTGGGTAGCCCGGTCGCGGTGGCGCCGAAACCGCCGCCGAAGAAGCCGGGACCCGTCGAGACATTGTCGATCCGCCCTCCCCAGCAAGCGTGCCAGCCATCGGGACGCCGATGTGCGACCCAGAACTCCCACAGCTGGTCCGTCGACGGAGACCACACGGTGATCTCGCTGTCACCGCCGGAAGCCGGCGCCGCGCCGTCCGGCATAGGAACGTCCTCGAACTGCCCATTTCGCCCGTACAGCCCCCACGGTGTGTATCCCTTGTGTTGGCAGTCGTCGAAGATGACGCGCGTGCGCGGCTGATTCGGACCGACCGTCGCGAGCGTGGTGTTGTAGTTCCACGTATTGAACGCGGCGACTCCGCCCCAGTTGTCTCGCACCTGACGAGCGAGATCCTGTACCTGGGCCGCGGAGGTGTCGGCGACCGGCGCGCCGCGAACGCTCTGCTTCCACACACTCGACGGGCCGAACACACCGCCGGCAGGTATTGCGAACAGGCGTTCCAGTCGCTGCTGACGCTGCGCTGGCGTCTCCGGCTTCGTGGGCTGAGTGGACGAGGGATTGGCGACCGTAGCCGCGACCGGCGCGGAATAGGCGTTGGTTCCGGAACGGCCGATCGCCACGGCCCGGACGTTCCAGCTGCGGTCGGCGGCGCCAAGGGTGTTCCACACCACGGAGTAGGGCGCCGTGGTGTCCTCCCCGATCCGCAGCCCGTCGGCCAGGAAGATCACCTTGACGATGCCGGTGGGGGCGGCGGCGGCCGAGGACACGACCACGTTGCCGGCCACCGGCCCCGGCTTCGGCGCCGTCACCGCGACGCCAGGCTTGGCGTTGCCGACCGGTACGGACACCGGCGCGGAGTAGGCGTTGGTGCGGGCCCGGCTGATCGCCACGGCCCGGACGTTCCAGGTCCGGTCGGCGGACTTCGCGGTGTCCCACACCACGGAGTAGGGCGCCGTGGTGTCCTCCCCCACCCGCAGGCCGTCGGCGAGGAAGATCACCTTGACGATGCCGGCCGGGTCGGTCGCGGCCGCCGACACCGTCACCAGGCCGGATCTGGGCCCCGGTGCCGGTGCGGTCACCCGCACCTTGGGCGCAACCGCGGCCGCCGCCTGGGTCGCCCCGGTCGGCGCGGGCGCAACCGCGGCGGTCGACGACAGGGGCACGCCAGCGGCGGTCGACGACAGGGGCACGCCGGCGGCGGTCAGGGGCACGCCGACGAAAGCGACGGCGGCGATCAGGGCGGTTCGGCGAACGGACACGTCAACTCCAGGGCAGCTCTGGTGGGACGTCCCGAACCTCGCGCGCAGCACCTGAGCCACGGATGAGTTCCGGCGGGGGCCGGCCAGGGCTGTGGACAGCTGCGGGGCTTGGGCAGCCGCAGGGCTGTGGACAGGCAGCAGCCACGGCCGGGGCGGCTCGGCGGCGAACAGCCGCGTCGGGCGCGCCACGGCTCCGCGGCGGACGCGCGATGATCGTCGCTACCCGCCGGCCCGGTGGCCCGGGTGCCCGGTGTCCCCCGGTGCCCGGTGTCCCCCGGTGCGCGGTGTTTCTGCGAGAGGACCTGACGACGATGCCCGACCTGGACCCGGCGGCTGCCGAGGGGGGCGTCGTCGGTTACACCGAGGGGGTCTTCGACCTGTTCCACGTCGGCCACCTGGACCTGCTGCGCGCGGCCGCCGGCGGCTGCGACCGACTGGTCGTCGGGGTGCTCGACGACGACCTCGCCGAAGCGGCGGCCGGCCGGCGGCCCTACGTGCCCGCCGACGAGCGCCGCGCCGTGGTGGAGGCGGTCCGGGGGGTGTGGGCAGTCACGTCCGTGGCGGACGGGGACCTGGCCGCGGCCCGGCGGCGGACCGGATTCGATGTGCTGTTCCGCCACGGTCGCCCCGTCGCCGACCCGACCGCGGGCGCCGGCGCACCGCTGCCCGGCAGCGGCTACCGGGTCGTCGACCTGCCCGAGCCCCGGCCGACGACCAGTGCCGTGCTCCGTGCGGCCCTGGCCGCGGACCTTGCCGCTACGGCGGAGACCTGAGTGGCGCGCACCCGCAGCACGCGGTCGCACGCCGAACTCGTCGCCGAGCTCGCCGGCCGCCAGAAGACGGTGAAGGGCGCGCCGGCCTACTCCCGCTTCGTCAACCGCCGCCTGGGGCGCCACCTGGCCGCCTGGGCGTACCGGCGGGGCCTGAGCCCGAACCAGGTCACCGCGCTCTCGGCGGGGTGTTCCGCGCTCGCCATCGCCGGGCTGTTCGCGCTAGCGCCGTCGTGGTGGCTCGGTATCGCCGTGGCCGCGCTGTTCGTGCTCGGGTACGCCCTGGACTCCGCGGACGGGCAGCTGTCGCGGTTGCGTGGCGGCGGTTCCCCGGCCGGGGAGTGGCTGGACCACATGGTCGACTCGGCCAAGATCTGTCTGCTGCACCTGGCCGTGCTCACCTGTCTGCGGCGCACCGACCTCGACGAGGGCTGGCTCGTCGTGCCGGCCGGCTACCTCGTCGTGAACGTGCTGTGGTTCTCCGGACTGTTGCTCACCCAGTTCCTGCGTCAGGCCGGACGCGGCGCCCCCCCGGTCGTCTCCCGGGCATCTGTGCTCCGGTCGCTGATCGTGCTGCCGACCGACTTCGGCGTGCTGTGCCTGGTGTTCCTGCTGCTGGGGGCGCCGCCGGTGTTCCTGGCCGGCTACGGCCTGCTGGGACTGGCCAACCTGCTGTTCCTGTCCGCGTCCCTGATCGTCTGGTACCGCGACCTGTCCCGGATCGGGCGGGCTGCGTGAGCACTGCTCCGACCAAGGATCGGCCGCGAGTCGTCGGATACGTCCCGGGGGTCTGGGACATGTTCCACGTCGGGCACCTGAACATCCTGACCAGGGCCCGGCCGCACTGCGACCGCCTCGTCGTCGGTGCGGTCACCGACGAGGTGGTGCAGTCGGCGAAGAGCCACCCGCCGGTGGTCCCGTTGGCCGAGCGGATGGCCGTGGTGGCCGCCATGCGTCTGGTCGACGAGGTGGTCGTCGACGTCTCCAGCGACAAGACCGTCATGTGGGACCGCCTCGGCTTCGACGTCATCTTCAAGGGCGACGACTGGCGCGGTACGCCGAAGGGCGACCGACTCGAGCGGGACATGGGCGCCCGGGGGGTCCGCGTCGTCTACTTCCCCTACACCCCGCACACGTCCAGCTCGATGCTGCGGGCCCTGATCGCGACCCGGTCGAGCCCGTCTGACCGGTCCAGGGGGTGACGTTGCGCGGACGACCGGCGATCCTGTCGGTCATCACAGTCCGCTCCGAGCCGGAGGTTCCCTCATGCCCGTCCGCTCCGACGCCTGGCCCGCCGGGACGCCCTGCTGGGTCGACCTGTCCGTTCCCGACCTCGAGGCCGCGAAGCGGTTCTACGCCGCGGTGCTCGGCTGGGAGTTCGTCGACTTCGGCGACGAGTTCGGCGGCTACGTCAACTGCCACCGGGGCGGCGCGACCGTCGCCGGGCTGTCCCCGCAGTACCAGCCGGGGATGCCGGTCGCCTGGACCACCTACTTCGCCACCGACGACGCCGCCGCGACCGCTGCGAAGGTCGGACGGGCCGGCGGCAAGATGCTGTTCGAGCCGACGGATCTGATGGGACTCGGCTCGATGGCCCTGGCTGCCGACCCGGGCGGCGCGACGTTCGGCCTGTGGCAGAGCGGACGCCACACCGGCTCCGACCTCTACCGCGAGCCGGGCGCGGTGGTGTGGGAGAACCTCGTGCCCGGCGACGGCGGCGCCGCCGCGGCCGCCGAGTTCTACGGCAGCGTCCTCGACCTGCGGTTCACCCCGACCGACGGCGGGTACACCTTCACCGTCGCAGACCCGATCGACGGGGAGCAGATGGGCAGCATCGGTGCGGCCGAGGGCGAGACCGCGGCCCCGCACTGGCAGCTGTGGTTCATCGTGGCCGACACCGACGCCGCCGCGGCCGCCGCCGGGGCCAACGGCGGGAAGGTCGTCGGGGTGCCCGAGGACACCCCGTTCGGCCGCCAGGCCCGGCTGCTGGACCCGGCGGGCGCGGAGCTGTTCATCGGCTCCTGACCCGTGGGCCGGGGTGCTCAGCTGCTCGGTCGACCTCGCGAGCTGCCCGCGAGGTGGCCGAGCAGGTCGTGTCGGGTCACCACGCCGATCGGCTTGCCGTCGTCGAGGACCAGCAGCGCGTCGTTGGACGCCAGGTCCGTGTAGGCCTTCTCCACTGGCTCACCCGCACCGATCGCCGGCAGGGCCGCGGCCATGTGCGTCTCGACCGGGTCGGTCAGCTTCGCCCGGCCGGTGAACAGCAGGTCGAGGATGTCCCGCTCGGCGACGGAACCGACCACCTCCGCGGCCATCACCGGCGGCTCGGCCCGGACGACCGGCATCGAGGACACCCCGTACTCGCGCAGGATCGCGACCGCGTCGGCGATCGTCTCGGTGGGGTGGGTGTGGACCAGCCCGGGCATCGTCCCGTCCTTGGCGGCCAGCACCTGCCCGACCGTGTCCCCCGAGGTCGTGTCGAGGAACCCGTAGGAGGCCATCCAGCGGTCGTTGAAGATCTTCGACAGGTAGCCGCGTCCGCCGTCGGGCAGCAGCACCACCACCACCGCGGCCGGGTCGTCGATCTCCGCCGCCAGCCGCAGCGCGGCCGCCGCGGCCATCCCGCAGGAGCCGCCGACCAGCAGCGCCTCCTCCCGCGCCAGCCGCCGCGTCATCGCAAAACTGTCGTAGTCGGACACGGCGATGATGCGGTCCGCGATCGTCCGGTCGTACGCCTCGGGCCAGAAGTCCTCTCCGACGCCCTCCACCAGGTACGGCCGCCCGGAGCCGCCGGAGTACACCGAGCCCTCCGGGTCCGCGCCGATCACCTGCACCTTCCCGCCGGAGACCTCCTTCAGGTACCGCCCGGTGCCGCTGATCGTCCCGCCGGTGCCGACGCCGGCGACGAAGTGGGTGACCTGCCCGTCGGTCTGCTCCCACACCTCCGGGCCCGTTGTCTCGTAGTGGCTGCGGGGGTTGTGCACGTTGGCGTACTGGTTCGGCTTCCAGGCGTCCGGCAGCTCCCGGGCCAGCCGGTCCGAGACCGAGTAGTAGGACCTCGGGTCGTCGGGGTCCACCGCGGTCGGACAGGCGATGACCTGCGCGCCGTAGGCGACGAGCACGTCGCGCTTGTCCTGGTTGACCTTGTCCGGGCAGACGAAGACGCAGGAGTAGCCGCGCTGCTGGGCGATCATCGCCAGCCCGATGCCGGTGTTGCCCGAGGTGGACTCCACGATCGTGCCGCCCGGCTTGAGCTCACCGGAGGCCTCGGCCGCGTCGATCATCGCGCGCGCGATCCGGTCCTTCACCGAGCCACCCGGGTTGAAGTACTCGACCTTGGCGAGGACCAGCGGCCTGATGCCCGCCGCGACCCTGTTCAGTCTGACCAGCGGGGTCCCACCGACCAGGTCGGCTACGTGCTCGGCATAGCGCATGGCGTCAGCCTAGGGAGCGGAACACGACGCCGTGGCCGGGTGTTGGACGCACCGGAAGCTCGAGAGGAAAGAGGTATCCGTGTTCGGTTCCGCATTCAAGAAGCGCCTGCCCGAAGCGGGCGAGGCGCTGCCGGGACGGGCGTCGTCCGCCTTCGAGGTGCCCGAGCGGCACGCGGTTCTGGGCACCCCGATCGCCGGCCCGGTCCCGGTCGGGTTGGAGGAGATCATCGTCGGGATGGGCTGCTTCTGGGGCGCCGAGCGCGACTTCTGGAGCCTGGACGGCGTCTGGACCACCGCTGTCGGCTATGCCGGCGGGGTGACCGCGTACCCGACGTATGAGGAGACCTGCACCGGCCGCACCGGACACACCGAGGCGGTCCGCGTGGTCTTCGACCCGTCGAAGACCAGCCGCGCCGAGATCCTGCGGGTGTTCTGGGAGAACCACGACCCGACGACGCTGTACCGGCAGGGCAACGACGTCGGCACCCAGTACCGGTCCGCCGTCTACACCACGAGCGAGGACCAGCTGGCGACCGCGCGGCTCACGCGCGACCAGTACCAGGCGGAGTTGACCCGGGCCGGACACGGGCAGATCACCACCGAGATCGTCCCGGCCGGCACCTTCTACTACGCCGAGTCCGAGCACCAGCAGTACCTGCACAAGGTTCCGTGGGGCTACTGCGGGCACGGCGAGACCGGCGTGTTCTGCCCGATCGGCTTGGGCGTCGCCGCGACGGTCTGACCGGGCAACGCCGGCCGACCTGCGGCGCCGCGCCGCGGGGATCACCCCGTAACGGCAACCCTCGGCCCCGGAACGGCAATGCTCAGCCCCGGAACGGCAGCGGGGCCTGACCACGCACTCCGGCCGGGGCGGTGAACACCGCCCCGGCCGCGGGCCATGCATCGTCGGGCAGGTCCTCCCGACTCGTCGTAACGAACAGCCGGTCCATGGCCGGACCGCCGAGGGTCACCGACGTCACCTGCTCCGCGCCGGGGATCTCGACGACCTCGCTCAGCGTCCCGTCCGGGCCGTAGTGGTGGACCGCGCCGCCGCCGAACAGGGCCGCCCACACCCCGCCCTCGGCGTCCACGACCAGCCCGTCGGGGTTGCCGTCGACCGCCACGAACGGCCGTCGGTCGTGCAGGCCGTGCTCGGCGTCCCAGTCGAAGGCGTCGATGCGATGGGTCGGGGTGTCGACGTAGTAGGCCGTGTGGCCGTCGGGGGTGAACCCGAGGCCGTTGGAGATCGTGACCCCGGTCAGGACCGTGGTGACCGACCCGTCCGGGTCCAGCCGGTAGAGGGTGCCCCGGCCGGCAGTCTTGGCCCACGCCATCGAGCCGCAGTAGAACGCCCCCGCCGGGTCCGCGTTGCCCTCGTTCAACCGGATCGTGTCGTCGTCGACGGCCTGCGCCAACCGACGGAACTGGCCGAGCCCGGAGGGGTCCAATGCATCGGCGTCCGCGACCAGGAACCCGTGCTCGTCGGCGACCACCGCGCCGCCACCGGTCCGCGGCCGCAGGACCGCGGCGACCGTGCCCACCGACCTGCGGTGCACCGCGCCGTCCGGCAGCAGCGTGAGCACATCGCCCGCGAGCATGTCGACCAGGTGCAGGATGCCGCCGTCGCGGCCCGGTCCGGGGAACCAGACGGCACCCTCGCCGTGGTAGGTGATCCGGTCGGTCAGCTGCTCGGCACGCGTCACAGTCGACAAGTCTCCCGGACGCCGCCCGGCCGGCTCGCCACCCCCGTCGACCGGGTGACCTGGCGACCGCGGGCCGGCTTGGCGACCGCGGGCCGGCTTGGGGCGCCCCGACTGAGCCGGCGGGCCGTCAGGTCAGCGACCGAGGCGGGCGCGGATCCCGCCGACCAGTTCCCGCGCCTCACCGACCCCCAGTTCCAGCACGGTTGCGAGGTAGACGGCGGCCCCGGCGGGCACGGCCACCAGCAGCGACACCCCCGAGCCGAGCGCACCGTCCGGCAGCACCGACCCGACCAGCCGCGCCACCAGTGCCACGACGACCGCGCCACCCACGCCGGCGGCGACGAGCCGGACGAGCAGTCCGCCCATCGACCAGCGCGTCGGCGTGGGCAGCGGGGGCCGGCCGATCCGGCGGCGCAGCAGCGCCACGCTCAGCGCGACGCCGCACACGTAGGCGACGGTGTGCCCGGCGGCGAGGGCGTACACCCGGTCACTGCCCTGGACGGCTGCCGACAGTGCCACGTCGACCACCACCAGGACCAGGGAGACGACCAGCTGGATCAGCGCCGGCGTCCGGGTGTCCCGCATCGCGTAGAAGGCGCGCGACTGCAGCTGGTAGACGCTGAACGGCACCAGGCTCACCGCGAAGACCGCCAACGTCGAACCGATCCGGTCCGCCTCGGCCACCGTCGTCTGGCCGTGCGCGAACAGCACCACGGCGATGTCGCGGCCGAGCACGATGAACGCCAGGGACGCCGGGACCAGCAGCAGCACGCTCAGCCGCGTTCCGCGGTCGATGTCGGCGCGGATCCGGTCGACGCGCCCGCGGACCGCGTGCCGGCTCATCCCGGGGAGCAGCGCGGTGATGACCGAGACGGCGACGACGGCGTGCGGCAGTTGCCAGACGGTGAACGCGAAGATGTAGGTCGGCTGCTGGTGCGCGGGCGTCGCCAACCGGGTCAGCACCAGGTACGACAGCTGGGTCGCCGCGACGTAGACCAGCGTCCAGGCGGCCAGTCGCCCGATGGCTCCCAGGCCGAGGCCGCGCAGGTCCACCCGCGGGCGGAGCCGGATGCCCACCGCGCGCAACGACGGCAGCAGGGCGACGGTCATCGCGACGACGCCGGCGGTGGTGCCGACCCCGAGCACGACGAACTGGGCGGTCGACAGGGCTCCCGGACCAGGCTCGGCCGGCCCGGGGACCAGCACGAACAGGACCAGCGTCGCGATGACGACGACGTTGTTCAGCACCGGCGCCCACATCGGCGCGGCGTAGCGGCCGCGGGTGTTCAGCAGCGCACCGAACACCGCCGTCATCCCGTAGAAGACGATCTGCGGGAGGAAGAACCGGGCCCAGTTGCCGGCGAGCGTCAGTTCGTCGGCATTGGGGCTGCCGTCGTAGAGGCCGACCAGGGTCGGCGCTGCGAGCACCCCGAGGACCGAGACGACCACCAGTGTCGCGACGACCAGACTGAACAGCTTCTGCGCGTAGGCCAGCCCGCCGTCGGCGTCGCGCTCGCGGGCCTGCACGAGCAACGGGACCAGGGTGGACGTCAGGATGCCGCCGAGCAGGAACTCGTAGAGGTTGTTCGGCAACGTGTTGGCGACGTTGTAGGCCTGCCCGAGCCCGCCGACGCCCAGCACCGCCGCCAGGACCGCCGTCCGCAGGAATCCCGTGACGCGGGATGCGACGGTCGCGGTCGCCATCGTGCGGGTATTGCGGACCAGCGACCGCCCCGGCTCCACACCGTCACCCGCCGCCGCACCGGCCCCCGGAGCCACCGCCCCCGGAGTCACGGCGACCGGAGTCATCGCCCCCGGAGCCACCGCCCCCGGGCTTACCGCGCCCGGAGTCACGCCGACCGGAGTCACGCCGACCGGGCCGTCGGGCCGTGGACCCGGGCTGTCCGGTTTCACCCTCGGCGACCGGTCCCGGATCCTCACCGGGCCATGCTCCCAGCAGCCGGTCGCGCGGACGGCCGACAGCGCCGACAGCTCCCGCAGCTGCCTCAGGGGCCGGTCGCGGCGAGCCAGCAGCCGAGGACGTGGTCGTCGACCATCCCGGTCGCCTGCATCAGCGCATACGCCGTGGTGGGGCCGACGAACCCGATGCCCCGGCGGCGCAGCTCCCGGGCCATCGCCGCCGATTCCCCCGTGGCGGCCGGGACGTCGGCGGGCGCTGCCGGACGGCGTGGCCGGGAAGCCGCGGGCGGAGCGAAGGACCAGAGCAGCTCGTCGAGGTCCAGGCCGGTGTCCGCGATGATCCGGGCGTTCGTCAGCACGGCGTCGATCTTGCGGCGGTTCCGGACGATGCCGGCGTCCCCGAGCAGCCGGTCCACCTCGGTCGTGCCCCAACCGGCCAGCACAGCCGGCTCGAACCCGTCGAACGCCGACCGGAACGCCGGGCGCTTGCGCAGGATCGTCACCCAGGACAGCCCCGACTGGAACGCCTCGAGACTGAGCCGCTCGAACAGTGCGGTGCTGCCGTGGACCGGCCGCCCCCACTCGTCGTCGTGGTAGGCGGCGTACAGCGGGTCGGTGTCGACTCCCGGCCACGGACACCGTCGACGTGCCGGCGCCGGCGCGGGCAGCGGGTCCGGCGCCGGACCCGGCACACTCACGTCACCTCGTGCCGGGACTCGTCGGGCTTCACGACGTCGATCGCGTGGAGCCGGTCCCGGAACACGTAGGCCAGAACGGTCTTCAGCGCGGCGGCCAGCGGCAGGGCGACCAGCGCTCCGACCACCCCGGCGATAGAGCCGCCGATGAGCACGGCGATCAGCACGGCGACGGCGGACAGGTTGACCGAGCGGGCGAACAGCCGGGGCGCGATCAGGTAGTTCTCCAGCTGCTGGTAGACGAGGAAGAAGGCCAGGGTGCCGATCGCGAGCGGCACGGACTGGGTCAGCGCGACCAGGGTGGACACCGATGCACCGAAGCTGGCGCCGACCTGCGGGATCGCGTCGAAGATCGCCACGGCGATCGCCAGCACCGCCGCGTACGGCACTCCGATGATGAGGAAGTAGGTCCCAGACGCGATGCCGGCACAGGCGCAGATGGTCAGTTGCCCGATGACGTAGCCGCCGACCTTCGACAGCGCCTCGCTCATCACGCCGGCCCGCTCGCCGCCGCCCACCGCGGCCGCCGCGAACAGCTGCATCCGCGGCATCGACAGCATGAAGTAGATCATCAGCGCGAGGATGGCCAGCGTCGTGACCGTGCCGCCCAGGATCGCGCCGATCACACTGAACACCGTGCCGACCGAGCCGACGGCCCGTGCCGGGAGAGTGGCGACGAAGTCGTTGACGCGGCTGGACACGTCGGGGCGGGACAGGAATCTGCCCACCTGAGTGTTCGTGTTGCGCGCATCGGCAATCCACTGCGGTATCGAGCCGGCGAGCTGCTGCAGCTGCGAGACCGCGGGACGCAGCGCCAGGTAGCTGAACCCGGCGAGCAACGTCAGCAGCAGGATGAAGAACACCGCCACCGCCAGGCCCCTGCGCTTGACCACCCGCTGCAGGCCGGTGATCACCGGATCGAAGCCGATTGCCAGGAAGAGGCCGATGAACACCGTCAGCAGGACGTTGCGGACGTTCCAGAGCAGCATCGCGGCGCCGTACACCAGGGCGACCACGATCGCGGCGACGGCGGCGACGCGGGCGGTCGTCCGCGAGGCGGCGGGCCGTACCTGGATCGGGCCGCCCTGGACCGTCGTCGGACGAGGGACGCTCATCGGAACGGCGCCCCCGGCGCCCCGCGAGGAGCCCGCCGGTGGAACCGGCGGCGGGGCCAACCTGGCAGCGGCACGGCCGAGCGCCTGCCGGGCCTGAGTGAGGCGACCGCCAGGCGCCGGCGGGCTCGTCGAGGTGGTGCCACCCGCACCGGCCCCCGCACCGGCCGCTGCAGTCGCCGCCGACTCCCCGACGGGCGGCCGGCCGTCGTTCGACCCGGCCGACTGCTCGGACCCGGCCGACTGGTCGGACCCGGCCGACCTCTCGCGGGACTCCTCGGCCGCCTCGACGGCCAACACCTCGTCGCCGGCCTCCGCGGCCCGACGAGCGTCGGGATCGAGCGAGGGACCGGACCCGGTCGGCTCGAAGCCACCCGGGTCGAGGCCGGCCGGCTCGAAACCGCCCGGGCGTGTTCCGACGTGTTCCGGCGTGTCGCGGTCGGTTGCCACGCGCCCATCGTTGCAGCACAGGGCGCTGTCGCGGACCGATGCGCTGCGGTGGGGATCAACGGGCGCCGGCAGCGACCGCGGCCAGGACGGCGGCCAGCGCCTCGGGACGGCAGACGACGAGCCCGGACTGGACCGTGTCCCGGCGGTTGTAGGCGAGCGGCGACCCGTCCGGGAGAACCACAGCCAACCCGGCGGCTCGAGCGACCGTAGCCGGGGCGGCGCTGTCCCACTCGTGCAGCCCGCCCGTCTCCACATAGGCGTCGGCCGAGCCGTCCACGACCGCGGCGACCTTCGCGCCGGCGGACCCGAGCGACACGACGTCGGCATCGAGGGCCGCCGCCACGCGGTGCCCGGCAGGCGGTGGCCGGGACCGGCTCAGGACCACCCTGGCGCGGCGGCCGGTGCGTGCCGGGACCGTGGCAACGCTCGCCGAGTCCAGCACGCGCCGGGTCGCGGGCAGGGCGACCGCGCCCGCCACCAGGTCATCGGCGTCCGCGGACCACAGGGCGACGTGGACGGCCCAGTCGCTGCGCGGCCGCTGCCCGAACTCCCGGGTCCCGTCCAGGGGGTCGACGATCCACACGCGCCGCGACCGCAGGCGCGCCGCGCTGTCCGGCGACTCCTCGCTCAGCACGGCGTCCCCGGGGGCGAAGCGGGCCAGCAGCTCGTGCGCGAGCGCGTCGGCGATCCGGTCCCCCGCCGCCCGCAGCGCATCCGGGCCGCCCGGCGGAGGGTCGTCGCGCAGGGACAGCAGGCGTCGGCCGACCTCGCCGGCGATGCGGGCAGCCAGCGCCGCATCGGCGGGACCGGTCAGTAGGCCCCTCGACCGCCGAGGACCGCCCGCACCGTCCGCCAGAGGATGTAGAAGTCCAGCGACATCGACCAGTTCTCCACGTACCTCAGGTCCAGCCTGACCGAGTCGTCCCACGACAGGTCCGATCGGCCGCTGACCTGCCACAGCCCGGTGATCCCGGGCCGCACCAGCAGTCGCCGGCGCACGTCGGAGTGGTAGGACTCCACCTCGGTGGGCAGCGGGGGCCGCGGCCCGACCAGCGACATCGAGCCGGCGAGGACGTTGAACAGCTGGGGCAGCTCGTCGAGGGAGAACCGGCGCAGCTTCGCGCCGACGGCGGTGATCCGGGGGTCCCGCTTCATCTTGAACAGCACCCCGTCGTTCTCGTTCTGCTCCCGGAGCAGGTCGATCTGCCGGTCGGCGCCGGCGACCATCGACCGGAACTTGATCAGCCGGAACGGCTCACCGTCCAGCCCCACCCGGGTCTGCCGGAAGAACACCGGCCCCGTCGAGGTCGCCTTCACCAGGACGGCGATCAGCAGCAGCAACGGACTGAGGCCGAGCAGCCCCAGCGCCGCCAGCACCCGGTCCAGGCCCGACTTCAGCAACCGGCTCAGGCCGGACAGGCGCGGCTGGTCCACGTGCAGCAGCGGCAGGTTGGAGTACGGCCGGATCGTCAGCCGTGGTCCGGCGACCTCGACCAGCCCGGGCGAGACGAGCAGCTCGGTGCCGGTGCGCTCCAGTGACCACGCGAGTCGGCGCAGCGCGCCGGCGGGCAGGTCGCCGGTACTCATCACGGCGACGACGGTTGCGTCCAGGCGGATCACCGCGTCGCCGACGTCCTCGATCCCACCGACGACGGGCACCTCCAGCTCGTCGTAGAGGTGGTCGTCCCACCCGGTGACCGAGCCGTCCCCGACCCGGCCGTCCACGCCGGTCCGGCCCACGTCACCGCGGGTCTCCACGATGCACGCGCCGACGACCTCGAGCCCGTGGTAGGCCTCCGTCCGCAGCTGGGCCGTCATGTGCGCGACCGCAGCCATCGGCCCGACCGCGACGACACGGCTCATCGCCTCGCCGTGGTAGCGGCGCCGGTGCAGGTGGCGTCGCAGGACGAACCGGCCCGCGATGTCCAGGCCCACCGCGATGGGCACCGCGACGACCACGTACCGGCGGGCCAGGTCGAGCTTCAGCCCGAAGTCGAAGACCGCGATGACGGCGATGATCATCAGTCCCGCGTTGAAGACCCGCTTGAACTCCTCCGACCCGAGACCCAGGTGGCGGTTCTCGTAGGTCCGGTTCAGCAGCAAGATCATGATCCACCCGACGGTGAACACTGCGGCGACGAGCGTCTTGCGCTCGGCCGAGGCGCCCGGGAACCCGGCGACCGAGGCGACGGTGCTCGCGACCGCGCCGGAGACGACGTCGATGGCTGTCAGCCGCTGCAGGTACTGCCGACTCCAGTCGGTGACATTGTCACCGCGTCCGCGTGGCCGCGACCCGGAGCCGCCCGGGCCCGTCGGACCGGACCTGCGGGCGGTGTCCGGGACGAGCGACACCCCAGCGTCGCTCGCGGTCAGCGCGGCCAGGGTCGGGTCGGTGAGCACTTCGTCGGACAGCCGCGCGTCGTCGAGCACCCGGCCCTCGACCCCGGGGTCGTCGAGCACCGCAGCGGGGTCGTCGACCAGCGGACCCGGAGCCACCGCGGGAGCGGTGAGCGACCAGGCACCAGCGGCGATGCGGGACGCGTCCCCCAGACGGGGGTTCTCCCGCTCCAGCGCCCGGTCGTGCCGGTGGGCGCGCAAGACGTTGCGCGATTGCGTCATCGCGTGCCATCACCTCTCGGCGGCCGGTCGGTTCCCACCGGACTCAACAACCGGTGTCTCGGGTCGTTGGCGGTGCGGGGGTGGCGACGACGCGACCTCTGTGGCGCGGCGATCAGACGTGCCGATCGCGACGTACGACCGTCTCGGGCCCGACCACAGCGGAGGACTCGGGCAAGGATGGACGCCGGAGCCAAGTCATGCAGACAACCGTTGCCCACGTCAACCCACCGACCGTTCCGTCACTCGTTCGTGGTCACGTACTGCGAGAATCAACCATCGAATCGGGCCGTCGATCGGTGACCGTCGGTCATCTGGGGACAAGTCGGTCGCGCACAGTCAACGGAGGCGTGCACCCTCTTCGGGGTCCGGAACCCGCCGGATTGGTTTGATCGCCGCCCACGTGCCGCCGACGTCGCCGCCGACGTCACCGCCCACCTAGCCACCGGTCCGGGCCGGCGGCTACGGTCGCCCTGTGCTTGCTGCGTTCTCGGTCAGCCCGTCCGGTGGCCCACTGCCCGGCGGCCCGGCCGCCGGGTCCGGACCGGACTCCGTCACCGAGGCCGTCGCCGCCGCGTTGCGCGTCGTCCGTGCCAGCGGCCTGCCGAACCGGACGGACTCGATGTTCACCACGGTCGAGGGCGACTGGGACGAGGTGATGGCCGTCATCCGCGGGGCGTGCGAGGCGGTGGCCGCCTACGGGCCCCGGGTGTCGCTGGTACTCAAGGCCGACATCCGGCCGGGTCACGACGGCGAGCTCACCGGAAAGGTCCAACGCGTCGAGGCCGCGGTCGTCCGCGACGTCTGATTGTGGCTGTGGCCGGGTCGGTCACCGGCGCAGTGCCCCCGGCGGGGGTCGAACCCGCACTGGACCGGGTTTAAGCCGGCTGCCTCTGCCAGTTGGGCCACGGGGGCGGTGGCGGACGCCTCCTCGCTCCGGGTCCCTGGACCGTCAGCCCCGGCTCACGGCCTCGTCGGCGGGGGCGACCGGCTCGGCGGTGTCGCCGAAGGTCGGGGCGTCGGGCGCGTCCCCGGCGTAGACCTCCTGCTCGGAGTCGCGTGTGGTCTTGGCGGGCAGGCCTTCCTCGCGGGAGCTGCGCTCCTCGGCGGGGGTCGGCCGGCCACCCGGTCCGGCGGTGTCGGTCACGTCTGCTCCTGTCTGGTCGAGGATCGCTGAGCTGCTCCGGGCCTGCGCCCGGCGCCGGTCGTGCGCCGTGTTTCGGGGGGTCGTGTTCCGGGGGGTCGTGTCCCGCCTGGTCCGGTCGGCCGCCCGGTCCACCGGACCGGCAGCCGCGCGGAAGTCGCGAGTGGGCATCTCGATCTCGCCGATCGACACCACGTCCCGGCGGAACAGCAATGCCACCGTCCACTCGCTGAGGATGCGGACCTTCCGGTTCGTCGTCGGCATCCGGCTCAGGTGGTAGGTCCGGTGCATGAACCAGGCCGGGAACCCCTTGAGCTTGACGCCGTACACCTCGGCCACGCCCTTGTAGAGGCCCAGGCTGGCGACCGACCCGGCGTACTTGTGCCGGTAGTCCTTCGTCGGGCGCCCCTGCAAACTGTGCGCGATGTTCCTGCCGAGCAGCCGCGCCTGCCGGACGGCGTGCTGGGCGTTCGGCGCGCAGGTGGGACTGTCCGGTGAACCGTCGCCCTTCGTCAGGTCCGGCACGGCCGCGCAGTCGCCCGCCGACCACGCGTCGGGCACGCCCCGGACCCGCAGGTCCGCGGTGCACGGGATCCGGTGCAGGCTGTCCAGCGGGAGGTCGGTCGACTCCAGCACCGGGTTCGGCTTGACGCCGGCGGTCCACACCACGGTGTCGCTACTCAGCGACGTCCCGTCGGACAGCTCCACGTTGCCGTCCACGCAGCTGTCCAGTCGGGTGGAGAGCCGCACGTCCATGCCGCGGCCGCGGAGCTCGTCGAGGGTGTAGGTGGCCATCGGAGCGCTCACCTCGCCGAGGATGCGCCCACCGGCCTCGACGAGCAGCCAGTGCATGTCGTCGGCGGCCACGTTCGGGTAGTAGCGGGTGGCGTACCGGGCCATGTCCTCCAGCTCGGCGAACGCCTCGATTCCGGCGTAGCCGCCACCGATGAAGACGAACGTCAGGGCCCGCGCCCGGACCTGCGGGTCGGCCGTCGAGGCGGCGGCGTCGAGCCGGTTGAGGATGTGGTTGCGCAGGCCGATGGCCTCCTCGACCTGCTTGAAGCCGATGCCGACGGCGGCCAGGCCCGGGATCGGCAAGGTCTTGGCGATCGACCCGGGCGCGACCACGACGACGTCGTACCCGAGGTCGTAGGCCGACCCGACGCCGGGCTCGATGCGGGCCCGCTTGCCGGTGTGGTCCAACCCGACGAGCCGTCCGTCGATCACGGCGCAGTGCTTGAGTTCCCGGCGCAGCGACACGACGACCTGCCGGGCCTCCAGGCTCCCGGCGGCGGTCTCGGGCAGGAACGGTTGGTAGGTCATGTAGGAGCGCGGGTCGACGACCGTGATCTGCACCTGACCGCGTTTGAGCTCCGAACGCAGCGCCTTCTGCAGCGTGAGCGCGGTGTAGAGGCCGACGTACCCGCCGCCCACGATCAGCACGCGACGGGCCGGGGGTGAGCCCGGTGCCTGCAGGGTCGGTGGGATCAGCGGAGCCAGACCGGGCCGCTGCTCGGGCCCTGCCGGGTGCGCGTCGGTCATCGGTCCCCTCCTCGTTCCTGGTCCGGTCGCTGTCCGGGCCATCGGATCACAACCGCCTGCCGGGTGTGCAACCGGCCAGGTCCGCCGCAGCCGTCAGCACCGCCTCCGTCATCGCCGCGGTGAGCCGTCCGGTGAACGTGTTCTGCTGGCTCGGGTGGTAGCAGCCGAGCAGCACGGCGGGCTCGGTCGCCCCGGGCAGCGGACCCGGCAGCTGCCAGCTCGCGCCGTGCCCGAACCGCGGCGCGGGGCGGGGCCGGGTGATGCCCAGCGCCGGCAGCGCGGCCAGGACCGCTGACCAGGCGATAGCGCCGAGCGCCACCAGGACGCGCAGGTCGGGTGCCATCAGCTCCAGTTCCCGATGCAGCCACGGGGCGCAGGCGGCGGCCTCGGCGGGAGTCGGCCGGTTGGCCGGCGGTGCGCAACGGACCGCCGCGGCCATCCGGACACTGCCGCGCGGTCCGGTCAGCTGTTGGCCGTCGGCGGCGTCGGTGCTGGTCCCCTTCGCCGCCAGGCCGACGGCGTGCAGGGCCGCGGCGAGGTGGTCCCCGGACCGGTCGCCGGTGAAGACCCGGCCGGTCCGGTTGCCGCCGTGCGCCGCCGGTGCCAGCCCGACGAGCAGGATCCGGGCACGGTCGCCACCCCACCCCGGGATCGGCCGCCCCCAGTAGGGCTGTCCGGCGTAGGCGCGCCGCCCGGTCCGGGCGACCTGCTCCCGCCAGGTGACCAGCCGTGGACAGGCGCGGCACACCGAGATCGCCGCCTCCAGCCCGGGCAGGTCCGCGGCGCCGGCCGCGAGGTCGACGACGGCCGCAGGGTCCTGCGCCACCGGTGTCGCGGCGTCGGCCGGATCGCCGGGCCAGCCGCTGCCGGGTGGCACGGGCGTGGCCGAGAGCAGTCGGGTACGGGGGTGCGGGAGGAGCACGGACACCGCCCGACTCTGCACCTGCGAGTCGGCCCTACTGTGCTGCGGTGCCCGGACGGCGGTGCGTCCCCGCCCTGCTCGGGTCGCTCGCCGCGACCGTGCTGGCGGTCGGTGCGATCGCGACCCCGGCCACAGCCGCCGACGCCCCACCCGGACCGGTCGTGGTGGTCGGCATCGACGCGGCCGCGTGGTCGGTGACCGATCGGCTCCCCCGGTCGGTGCCGCAACTGACCGGCCTCGCCGGGCGTGGTGCCGTGGGGTCGATGTCGGTGCGGACCGGACAGGACCCGACCTGCCCCGTCGACGGGTGGCTGACGGTGTCGGCCGGGCGGCGTGTCGTCGGGCCGGACCGGGGACCGTCCGGGCGGTGTCCCGCCGTTCCCTCCGTCGTCGTGGACCCGACCTCGGTGCCGGTCGTTCCCGACGCCGGGTCCGGGGTCCCCGATCCCCGCTCGGCCGGTCAGGTCCGCGGCTGGGACCAGCTGGCGCAGCGCAACGCCGGCTCGCCGTTCGCCGCTCGGATCGGCTCGCTGTCGGCGGCCGTGTCCGGCGCACGCTCCTGTGTGACGGCGGTCGGCCCGGGTGCGGCCCTGGCGGCCGCGGGCCTGACCGGTGACGTGGACAGCTACGTCGCGGACCCGCGGTCGATCACCCGCGACGTGCTCACCGGGTGCGCGGTGACGATCGTCGACGCGGGGCCGTCCGCGGCCGCCGCGGACCGGGTGCTCGCCCGCGTCGCCGTGCTGCTGCCGCCGGGCGGGACCGTCCTCGTCGCCGGGGTCGACGACGCGCCGGTCGGGGCGGCCGGGGCCGAGGGCCTGCGGGTCGCTGCCGCGGTCGGGCCGGCGTTCCCCGGACCGGGACCCGACGGCCGCGCCGCGCTGCTGGACACCGACTCGACCCGGTGGCCGGGGCTGGTGCAGCTCACCGACGTGGCGCCGACCGCGCTCGCGGCCGCCGGGATCACCGACCGCCCGGCGACGTTCGTCGGCAGCCCCTGGACGTCGACCCCCGCTGATGCGACACCGACGGAGACCCTGGCCCGGCTAGGTACCGATGAGGTGCGAGCCCGGGTCGTGCCGGACGTGACGCCCCGGTTCTGCGCGGCCTTCGGCACCGCCGCCGGGCTGCTGCTGATCGCGTCGGCGCTAACCGGCCGCCGGGCACCGCGGCGTCGCGTCGGACCGCTGCTGCGGGCGGTCGGTCTGGCCGTCGCGGGCACGCCGGTGGCAACGCGGCTGGCGTCCCTGGTGCCGTGGTGGTCCGCATCGGCACCTGCGGCTGCACTGGCGGCGGCGGTCGTGGGCTGGGCGGTCGTCGTGGCCGTCGGCTGCTGGGTGGTTGCCCGGGTGACTGCACCACCGGGCCGGCGGTCGCGCCGGGCCGCGGTCCTGGTCGCGGCGGTGACCGTTGCGGTGGTTGCGGTGGACCTGGTGCTCGGCTCACCGCTGCAGCGGCTGACCATCATGGGCCTGACCCCGCTCGACGGCGGCCGGCTCTCCGGCGTGGGGAACGAGATCCTCGCGGCGACCGGCACGGCCACGCTGTTCTGTGTCGCCGCACTCGCGCCGAGCCCGGTGCGGCGGCGCACGGGACGGTGGCTGGCGCTGGGGCCGGCGGCGTGGCCCCAGCTGCCCGCCTGCCTGCTCGGCGCGATCGGGTTGGCTGCCGCCGGCTTCGTGCTCGCCTATACCGGCGTGGCGGGGCCGCTGATCGTCTGCGGGGTCGGTGCCGGTCTGGTCATCGCCTCGCTGCCGCCGGCTGAAGCAGTCGGCTCGCCGGAAGTCACGAGTCGGCCGGGCGACGCCGAGCTCGTGGCCGCCCGGGCACGACCCGCGGCGGCAGGCGGCGAGGACAGCTGGGAGCCGCTGTGACGCGGCACCCTGCCGAACCGGGAGTCAGGCGGTGCCTTCGGCGTTCGGGATGAGCGCCTCGGCTTCGGGTAGCAGGCCGAAGGAGACGTCGTCGGGACGCCGTCCGGCCAGGGCCCAGTCGGTCCCCACCCGGAGTCGGCGCCGGACCGTGGGCAGGGCCGCCAGGTGGTAGCCGCGGGTGACCGCCTTCGCCAGCCGCCCACGCAGGTGGAAGCCCAGCGGCGTAGCGGCGGCGTCGGGGCCCCCGAGGTCGACCACCAAGCCGAGGTCGCGGTGACGGTAGGGCTTCGCGATGCCGTCACCGAGGTCGGCGGCGATGTTGCGTGCCGCCGCCGTCGCCTGCCGCATCGCGTGTTGCGCGGTGGGCGGGCAGAGCGGGTGGCTGTCCTTGCCGGGCGCCGTCTTGGTCAGATCCGGCACCGCTGCGGCGTCACCGATCGCGTAGATCTCAGGGTGGCCGGGAACCCGCAGCTCGGCGTCCACGACGAGCCGGCCCTTGGTCGTGGGCAGGTCGAGGGTGGCGATCAGCGGGTTGGCGGTGACACCCGCACACCAGACGACGGTTGAGCTGTCCAGCTCCGTGCCGTCGGTGAGGGTGACGTGGTCGGCGGTGAGCTCCCGGATGCTGACCCCGAGGCGGACGTCGACGCGCCGGTGCTGGAGAAGCTGCATCGCCGATTTCCCCAGCTCGGGGCCGAGCTCGGGCAGGACGGCCGCGGAGACGTCGACGAGCAGCCAGTGGACCTCGTCGCGGGAGATCCGCGGGTACAGCGGCAGCAGTCCGTCGATCATCCGGGCCATCTGCGCGGTGAGCTCGACCCCGGCGTATCCGGCGCCGACGGTGACGAACGTCAGGGCCGCTCGCCGCCGGGTCGGGTCCGCCATCTCGTTGGCCGATTCGATGCGGCCCAGCACGTGGTCACGCAGGTAGAGCGCCTCGGCCACGGTCTTCAGACCGATCCCGTGCTCGGCCAACCCCGGGATCTCGAGCAGCCTCGTCACGCTGCCTGGTGCCAACAGGAGGCGGTCGTAGGGAACGACCTGGTCGACCCCCCCTGCGTCGAGGTAGTGCACCGCTCGCCCAGGGCGGTCGACGCCGACGGCCCGGCCGCGCACGACCCGCACCCCGGGCAGCGTCTCGGTCAGCGGCACCACCGCCGATCGGGGATTGATCGTGCCGATAGCGACCTCGGGCAGGAAGGGTGCGTAGAGCAGACTGTCCGATACCGACAGGACGGTGAGGTCCACCGCGGCCCCCCGCAGTTTCCGGGCCGCGAAGTACCCGGCGAACCCGGAACCGACAATCACCACGCGGCGTCCGCGGGACCCGGTGACCGGTCCGTTGCTGTCCCTGCTGTGCTCCACCGTCGTCCTCGGATCTCCCGGGGTAGGGATCGTGGGCCGGACGCGTCGGGTTGCCGCGTGTCAGTTTGCCGCGTGTCAGTTTGGCAGCACGACGAGGCCGACGACACCGACGACGTAGACGATGAGCACGGCCGCGCTGTCGATGCCCAGACGGGCATGGCGCCGGGTGGGCCGGAACAGCAACCCCAGCATGTAGATGAGTGTGAGCAGCGCTCCAAGTCCGGTGAGGTAGATGTCGGATGCGTGGGCGTGTGGCAGCACGGCCTTCCCGGACACGACGGTGGCGAGCAGGAACAGCACGGGCAGGAAGGCGTTGCCGCCGAATATGTCACCGAATGCCAGCTTGTAGTCCCCGGCGCGGGTGGAGGTCAGCCCGGTCGACAACTCCGGCAGTGACGTTGCGGCAGCCAGCACGGTGGCACCGAACAACGCTCCGGACAGGCCGACCTTGCCCGCTGCCGCGGTGCCGCTCTCCTCGGCGAGGGCGCCCGCGACCAACGTGGCCACCGCCGCGATACCGAACACCAGCGCTGCCCGGCCGGTTCCGATCTTCTTCGCGCCGTCAACCTTCTTCCGCTTGGAGTGCCCGCGTGGTTGCGGTTGGCTGTCCGGTGCCTCCCCGCTGTCCTTCCACGGCAGCGCTTTCGCCGCGCGCTGGGTCAGCAACAGTCCGAGCACCCAGATGACGGCGATCAGCACGACGTCCGGGGACAGCCGGAACCGGACCAGGGACGCCGGCAGCTGGGTTCCCATCACGACCGCGACGAGCACGGCGATCACGACGGCGCCCTCCAGGACGAGCGTCAGGCTGGCGGCCTGGTAGGTCAGCGGCCGCCTGGCCCGTACGCCGAAGGCGTCCAGTGCTACCAGGACGACGGTCTGGAGGGCGATGCCGCCGAGGATGTTGCTGACCGCGACATCGAGCTGACCACTGGCGGCCGCGCTGTAGGTGATCGCCAGCTCGGGGAGGTTGGTGGCGACCGCGAGCAGGATCAACCCACCGAGCGCCTGGCCGAGGTGCAAGCGGTCGGCCAGCACGTCGGTGTAGTCCGACAGGTACTTCCCAGCCACCCAGATAACGGCCGAGCAGCCGAGGAACACGAGTATCTCGGCCCAGAGGGGCAACTGCGGCAGCAGGTTCACGAGGTTGCACCGGCGGACAGGGGCATGGGCACCTTGCGAGCGGTGCTCACCAGACCTCGTCCGTGTCTCGGACCGTGTCGAGGACGTCCTGCAGGGCTGTGACGACACTCCGGCTTCGACCGACGGCCAGACGGTCGAGCAGCGCCCGCAGCGGAACCAGCCGGGCCCGGTTGACGATTGCCAGCACCGCCGCACCGTCCGCGGACAACGCCAGCCGGTGCTCGTGTCCTGGCCCGGCGGCCCGCTCGACGAGGCCGTCCCGGACCAGCCGCTGGACGATTCGGCTGGCCGACGGGACGGTCGCGGCGAGGGCGTCGGCGACCGCAGTGACGCTGAGCCCGTCCCGCGCCGCGGCCAGGAGGGTCAACGTGCGGATCTGGGTCGGCGACAGCGGTGGCTCGACGACGTTCCCAGCCCGGATGGTGGTCGCGAGCGCCAGCCGGCATATCGCCAGCAGCGCCACATCGGCGTCGTCGCCCGCGCCCATCGGACGATTTCCCTGTGCGGATTGGGTCATGGGTAGTCCCTGTGGTGGCGATGGTTTGGCCGCCTTTCCGCGATCCGCTCCCGGGCCGGTAGTTGCCCTAAGACAACTGTACGGGTCTCAGAGGCCGACGCTGCCCTGCATGATTCCGCCGTCGACGAACACGGTCGTCGCGGTCAGGTAGGCCGAGCGGCCCGACGCGAGCTCGATGACGACGTCGGCGATCTCCGCCGGCTGCGCCATCCGCCCGAGGGGGATGGCGTCCTGCAGCTTCTTCAGCTTGGCCGGGTCCGCACTGGTCGAGGCGTTGATCGGGGTGGCGACCGCGCCGGGTCCGATGTTGACGACCCGGATCCCGTGCGGCCCGAGCTCGACCCCGGCCGTGCGCGTCAGCATTCGCATGCCGCCCTTGGAGACGCAGTAGGCGATGTTGCCGGGCATCGGCCAGTCCTCGTGGACGGAGGAGATGTTGAGGATCAGGCCACCGTCACCCTGGGCAAGGAACTGCTTCGCCGCGAACTGGGTGCCGAAGAAGGCGCTCTTGAGGTTGATCGCGAGCACCCTGTCGTAGTCCTCCTCGGTGCTGTCCAGCAGGGAGGTCCGGGTCTCGATGCCGGCGTTGTTGACCAGGACGTCCAGGCGGCCGAAGGTGTGGACGGCCGCGTCGACCATCGCGTGCAGGTCCGCTGCCTTCGTCACGTCCGCCTGGACCCCGACAGCTCGGCCGCCGGCGGCCTCGACCTTGGCCACCACCTCGGCGGTCTCCTCCGGGTGGACGACGTAGTCGATGACGACGTTGGCGCCCTGGGCCGCCGCCGCAACGACGATCGCTTCACCGATGCCGCTGTTGCCCCCGGTCACGACGATGGTCTTCCCGTCGAGCAGCATGCTGTCTCCCCTGGTTGTCGTGAGGTGCGTGTTCGCGCGCCTGCTGGCCCAGACTGCCCCCGGGCACGCGGTTGCACGGACGCGCGCTCCGAGATCTGCCAACCGGAGGAGCGGACGTGTCCCGGATCGAGGACTACGCAATGATCGGCGACCTGCACACCGCAGCGCTCGTCGGCCGGGATGGGTCGCTGGACTGGTTGTGCCTGCCGCACTTCGACTCCCCCGCCTGCTTCGCTGCCCTGCTGGACAGCCCGGACGCGGGTCGGTGGCTGCTGGCGCCGGCGGCCGGCGGTGTGTGCACCCGGCGCAGCTACCGCGGGGACACCCTGGTACTGGACACCGAGTGGGACACCCCGGACGGCCGGGTCCGGGTCACCGACTTCATGCCGCAGCGAGGCAAGGCTGCCGACGTCGTCCGGATCGTCGAGGGACTGTCGGGCGCAGTCCCGATGGTCGGGGAGCTGCGACTGCGGTTCGACTACGGGCAGGTGGTGCCCTGGGTCCGCCACCACGCAGACCACGTCCACGCGGTCGCCGGCCCGGACGCGGTGTGGCTGCGGACCCCGGTCGCCACGCGGGGGGAGGACTTCGGCACGGTCTCGGACTTCACCGTCCGCGCCGGGGACCGGGTGCCGTTCGTGCTGACCTGGCGAAGCAGCCACGAACCCACGCCGGCGGCGGTGCACGCCGAGGACGCGCTGGCCGACACGATGGCTTTCTGGTCGACGTGGAGTGGTCGTAGCTCCGGGCGGGTGGACGGCCCGTACCGGGAGGCCGTCCAGCGGTCGCTGCTGACGTTGAAGGCGTTGACGTACGCCCCCACCGGCGGGATCGTCGCGGCGGCGACGACGTCACTGCCCGAACAGATCGGTGGACCGCGCAACTGGGACTACCGGTACTGCTGGCTGCGGGACTCGACGCTGACGCTGCAGGCACTGCTCGCAGCCGGCTACCTCCAGGAGGCCAAGGCGTGGCGGGAATGGCTGCTGCGGGCGGTGGCCGGCGACCCGGCGAAGCTGCAGATCATGTACGCCCTGGACGGGTCCCGCCGGATTCCGGAGACCGAGCTGTCGTGGCTGGCCGGGTACGAAGGCTCGACCCCGGTCCGGGTCGGGAACGCGGCCGCCGACCAGCTGCAGCTCGACGTGTGGGGCGAGGTCCTCGACGGACTAGCGCTGGCGCGCGACGCCGGCGTCGCGACGCACGACGATGCCTGGGATGTCCAGACCGCGCTGATGGAGCACCTGGAGGGTGTCTGGGACCAGCCCGACAATGGCCTGTGGGAGGTGCGCGGCCCCCGTCGGCACTTCACCCATTCCAAGGTGATGGCCTGGGTGGCCACCGACCGGATGAGCCGCGCGGTCCGGACTAGCCGGTTGGCCGGTCCCGCCGACCGCTGGGAGGCGCTCGGACAGCAGATCCGCGCCGACGTCCTCGCGCACGGCTTCGACGCCGAACGGAACACCTTCGTCCAGTCCTACGGCGCAACCGCTCTGGACGCGAGCCTGCTGATGATCCCGCGGGTCGGTTTCCTGCCCGGGAACGACCGCCGTGTCCTGGGCACCATCGACGCGATCCAACGGGAACTCACCGACGACGGGTTCGTCCTGCGCTATCAGACCGGATCCACCGATGACGGGCTCAGCGGGGCTGAGGGCGTCTTCCTCGCCTGCTCGTTCTGGCTGGTCGACGCCCTGCAGGCCGCCGGCCGCACCGCGGACGCGGTGGCGCTGTTCGAACGCCTGCTGGGATTGCGGAACGACGTCGGCCTGTTCAGCGAGGAGTGGGACCCGCGAGCCCACCGCCAGCTGGGGAACACCCCGCAGGCGTTCAGTCACTTCCCGCTCGTCGTCAGCGCCCTGCAACTGCACAGTGGTCGCCATCACCGCAGTCACGAGCCGATCACCACCCGCCGCGGTTAAGTCCGTGGCCGGGTGTCCCATCGGCGCGGACACCGCCTCGACGGGGCCGAGAGCTGATGCACCTCGCCGCACCTACTGGGACGAGTCCAGTCGGTAGTCCCACCCCTGCTGCCAGGCGACGTCTCGCTCGAGCAGCTCGCCGAGGTCGGCTCCGTTGGTCCGCTGTTCGAGTGCCAACCGGGTCGCGAGGTGTCCCACCACCAGGATCCGGCGGCCGGACCATCGTGTCGCCAGGTCGTCGAGTACGCGCTCCGCCCGGCCGGTCGCCTGCTCCCAGCTCTCACCACCGGGATACGGGGTGCGCCGGTAACCACCACGTTCGCCGTGCACCACCGCCTTCGGCGCGCCGTTCAGCTCGCCGTAGTCGCACTCACGCAGCCGCCAGTCGACGAACACGGGAATCCCCGAGCCGGCGAACGCCACCTTCACAGTCTCGACGGCCCTGCCCAGATCGGAGGTGAAGATCGCGACCAACCCGTCGTTCCGGCGTCGTTGCCCCAGCTCGACGGCCAGCGCCCGGCCCCGCGCCGACAACGTCCCCGGTAACCAGCCGGTGGCGACGCCGCGCTCGTTGTCCACGCTCACCGAGTGCGTCTCGAACACGACCTCGACCGTCATGCGGTGATCGTCCACTCGGTGCGGCGACCCGACGAGTCGGCCGTTCGGTCGCCTGTCGAGGGGTCAGTAGCTGCCGGCCGACCAGCCACCGTCGGAGGCGATCGTCTGCCCGGTGATCCAGTCGGCCTCGTCGCTGAGCAGCCAGCTGACTAGACGGGCGGTGTCGGTCGGAGTGCTCCAGCGGCCGCCGGGGTTCTTCGCGATGACGGTTGCTCGTCCGTGTTCGTCGGCATAACCGGTGTCGTTGGGTTCCGGGTTGACGCAGTTGACGGTGATCCCGCGCGGTGCCAGGTGCACCGCCAGGCTGGCGGTCAGCTCGTGCAGCGCCGCCTTGGACGCGATGTGCGGCAGTTCGGCCGGCATCGCACCGGCTCGGGCGGCGGCCAGGCCGTCGCGGGTGTTGGCGACGGTGAGTTCGCGTCGGAGTTCGGCGAGGACCGAGAGCATGCCCAACAGGGCGCGGCCTTCGGCGGTGGTGGTGTCGATGCCCTGCTCGAGCACCCGGCGCGCAGGTGGCGCAAGAGCAGGTCGACCTGTGGACGGCTGGCTTTGGCGCCGCTGGCCCGGTCGAGGTGGACGTCCTCGGCGGCGACGCCGGCCCGGCCCAGGGCGTCGAACTGGTGGGCGGTGTTCTGCTCGCCGGTGGAGACGCGGGCGTACCCGAGCAACATGGTGTCGACAGTCGGGGTAGGGCGGGGTTATCCGACGTTGTTTCTCGGCGCCTGCTTTCGACGTGTGGAGCAGCTGTGCGCTGTCTGGACGGGGCGTTGCCGACAAGCGGTGGCGTTCCGACAGCGCTCTGGGACTCGCGCCGCCTGTCGTGCGGGAGACTGTCCGGGGGCAGCGGGCGACGTGACGGTCTCGTTCTTGGCGCGCCGGCTCGCCCGTCGCACGTTTTGTCGAAGGAGGGGAAAGCGTGGGCAGGGTGCAGGTAGGGGCCGTCGAAGTGCTGCGGGTACTGGAGTGGGCCGGGCCGATCAAGACAGTCGATGAGATGTTCCCCGACACACCCGCCGGGATGTGGACCGACGACCTTGCGCCGCACCACTGGACGCCCTCCACCGGGGCGTACCGCTGCGCGATCCAGAGCTGGGTCCTGCGCATCGGTGGGCGCACCATCCTGATCGACACCGGCGTCGGCAACGACCGCGACCGCCCGCAGGCACCTGCCTTCGACCACCTGCAGACCGACTTCCTGCACCGTCTGGCCGCGGTCGGGGTCGACCCTGCCGACGTCGACGTGGTGGTGAACACCCACATCCACTACGACCACGTCGGCTGGAACACCGGGCTGCAGGGCGCCACCTGGGTGCCGACGTTCCCGAACGCCACCTACCTTGTGCCCCAGCGCGACTACGACTATTTCCGGCCGGAGAACGCGGAACGGATGCGACCGCCGCGCACCGAGGACGAGAAGGCCCGATTCGCCGGGCTTCGGATGGTCTTCGCCGACAGCATCACCCCGATCGCCGACGCCGGGCAGCTCCAGACCTGGGACGGGGAACACCGCGTCGACCCCGCCCTGCGCCTAGAGCTCGCACCCGGGCATACCCCGGGTTCGTCGGTGGCCTGGCTCGAGACCGGTCCCGGCGCGGTCTTCGTCGGCGACCTCATGCACACGCCCGTCCAGATCGCCCGCCCGGACGACGCCTGCGCGTTCGACCTGGACGCCGCCGCTGCCCGCGCCTCACGCCGAGCCGTGCTCACCACCGCGGCCCGCTCCGGCGCCACCTTGTTCCCCGCCCATTTCGCCGGCCAGGGAGCGACCTCCATCGTTAGCGGCAGCGGCAGCGGCTTCCACATCGACACCTGGGCGGACTTCACTCCGACCTAGCCGGCCCCGGGCGCAGCCGAGAACCCTGCGGCCTGGCGTTCAGGGACCGAAGTCGGAACGTCCGGTCCTTCGCGTCCGGGCAGGTCGAATGCTTATCCGACACCCGTCAAGGCCTGTAGCGGCCGTGGACGTTGAGATGCGCGTCGACCAGCGGTGAGAGCCGGGCGGCGTCGGCCTCCGGCACTAGGTGGCCCTGCTCGCGCAGCGCGGTCAAGGCGGCGTCCGTGTAGCGGGTGTTCCACAGCACGACGGCCTTCAGGACCAGCCCGAGGGCGCCGAGCTGGTCTTCCTCACCTTGGCGGTAGGGCTGCCGCAGCTCGCCGCGCTACCCGTGGAAGTTCTTGCGGGCAAGGGGGTGCTGGGATTCCTGCACGGTCAGCTGGGTGTGCACAGCCCGCCGGTAGCTCTCGTCGTCCGGGTCGCTCATGGCCAGCAGGTGCAAGGTCGTGGCGGCCCGGCCGTACTCGGCCAGCGCTGCGCGATCGGGGTGGGCCGCCACAGCCGCTTCGACGAGCGCGGCGGGCGCCTGCGGATCTGCAAGGTCCAGCGAGAGGTGCGCGACGTGGCGCCCCGCTGGTGCAACTCTGCCAACAGCGCCTCGGGACCGCCGGGATCGGCGCCCCACGCCTGCTCCTCGTCGTGAGGCGACCACGAGTGCAGGAACACCGCCGCGCCGTCCGCGACGAGCCGCCG